>Ga0105054_10004965_pt1 | contig 19458 bp, 20 predicted proteins | sample BON02_FD_78091 | JGI IMG/M metagenome (GOLD analysis project Ga0105054, IMG submission 78091) | Freshwater microbial communities from Lake Bonney liftoff mats and glacier meltwater in Antarctica - BON-02 (megahit assembly) | ecosystem: Environmental > Aquatic > Freshwater > Ice > Glacier...
ATCTGCGGCGCGCATCATTTCCCGCGCACCGATCCGGTGGTGATCATGCTGATCCTGCGCGACGATCATGTTCTGCTGGGCCGGTCGCCGGGCTGGCCCGAGGGGATGTATTCTCTGCTCGCCGGGTTCATCGAACCGGGCGAGACGATGGAAGCGGCGGTGCGCCGCGAGGTATTCGAGGAATCGGGCGTCAGGGTCGGGCAGGTCAGCTATCTCGCGTCGCAGCCCTGGCCCTTCCCCGCCTCGCTGATGTTCGGTTGTCTGGGTGTGGCCGAAACCGAGGCGATTACCCTTGATCCCAAAGAGCTTGAAGCCGCCCTCTGGATCAGTCGCAACCGGCTGCACCGGATCTTTGCCGGCGAGGATCCCGAAATCCGGCCGGCGCGGCGCGGCGCAATTGCGCATTTTCTATTGTTTAACTGGCTTGAAGATACGCTCGACTGACTCCACATTGACGGCAACCAAGACGATCTGCCGAAACGGCGGGCGACCACAGGGGCAGCAGGGCGGGCCATAGAATGGAATTCAGTACCAAAACCGATATCGAGGCACCGATTGCGCATGTTTTTGCGCAACTCACCGATTTTCCGGTATTTGAACGGCAGGCAATGCGGCGCGGCGCCGATGTGCGCCGTCGCGACACTCTGGCGCGGCCCGGTGTCGGCTCTGCCTGGGACGTGACGTTCAAGTTCCGCGGAAAGGACCGGCATGTCGTGGCCACTGTCACGGCGTTCGAGATGCTGAACGGCTATAGCGTGACGGCAACATCCGGCGGGCTCGACTCGGTGATGGTGATCGACCTTGTCGTTCTGTCGCGTACGCGCACGCGGCTTTCGGTGACGCTTACCCTCGTGCCAAAGACGCTGACCGCGCGAATCATGGTGCAGTCAATGAAACTGGGCCGGGGCAACCTGAACCGCAAGTTCGCAGCACGGGTCGAGGAATATGCACTGGACGTGCAGGGCCGCTACAAACGGCCCGGTTGAGCGGCCTCAGACGCCGGCGTCGTCTCATGCCTGCGCCGGGCAGCGGGATAAACGCCCATCAGCTTGATCATGTCGGTGAAATAATCCAGCTCTTCCATTGCGCGTTGCACGTTTTCATCCCCGGGGTGGCCTTCGATCTCGGCATAGAACTGCGTCGCGGTGAATTGCCCGCCGACCATATAGCTCTCAAGCTTGGTCATGTTGACGCCATTGGTCGCAAAGCCGCCCATCGCCTTGTAAAGCGCGGCGGGCAGGTTGCGGACCCGGAACACGAATGATGTCATCATCCCGTATTCGCCGCGCCGCGTCATGTCCGCCCCGCGCGCCATGATCAGGAACCGGGTGGTGTTGCGGTCATGATCCTCGATATGCCGGGCCAGCACGTCGAGGCCGTAAATTTCAGCTGCAATCTCGCTGGCAAGCGCGCCTTCGGATTTATCCCCGAGTGCGGCCACATCGCGCGCGGCGGCGGCATTGTCGGACCAGTTGAGCGTGGCCAGACCGTGTTGACGTAAAAATCCCCGCGCCTGACCCAGCAGGATCGACATGCTGCGCACCCGTTTCAGATCGGATATCTGCGCGCCCGGTACTGCCAGCAGGTTGATATGCACCCGCACAAACGCCTCGTCCACGATCTGCAAACCACTGTCGGGCAACAGCAGATGCACATCCGCCACCCGGCCATAGGTCGAGTTTTCGACCCCGATCATCCCCAGATCGGCATCGCCCCGGCGCACCGCGTCAATCGCATCCTCAAAGGTGGCGCAGGGCATCGGTTCCATGTCGGGAAGGGCCTCGGCGCAGGCCTGATGGCCATAGGCGCCAAGCTCTCCCTGAAATGCGATGCGTCCGGTCATGGCCGTTTCCTTTTTGACCCTCACCGCGCGAGGGCAATTCGTCGCGCGTCTATACCTTGCACTGGGGGCTTGGAAGCGGGTAGATAGCGCCAAATCGGCGAACGGAATGGGACGCGACATGTTCGACACAATGACTTTGACCAAGATTACCGGCGCGCTGTGCGGGTCCCTTCTGATCTTTCTTCTGGGCGGGTATGCCGCCGAAAACATCTACAAGAGCGGCAGCCACGGCGATGGTGAACAGGCCTATGTGATCCCGGTCGAGGGTGCGGAAACGACCGAAGTCGCTGTCGACGAAGGCCCCGCCTTTGCCGAGCTTTTTGCCGTGGCTGACGCTACTGCGGGCCAAAGCGCGTTCCGCGCCTGTCAGGCCTGCCATTCGGTCGAGCCGGGTGACAATGGCACCGGCCCTTCGCTTCATGGTGTGGTCGGGCGCGCGCCAGCAGCGGAGCCTGGCTTTACCTACTCAGCCGGTTTCGAAGCGGTCAACGCCGGCTGGACACCGGAAGAACTCGATCACTTCATCGCCAACCCCAAAGGCTATGCGCCGGGTACCGCCATGGGATATTCCGGCATGCGCAGCGCATCGGACCGGGCAGACCTGATCGCCTATCTCGACAGCCTCGACGGCTAGGCTGTTGCACGTCGTGACAAGGCCGCCCGCTGTGCCGGTGCGGCCTTTTTCTTTGTCAATTCTCCGTGCAACCGGCAGAGCAGGCTGAATTCACACGCTGGTCACGCAATCTCAACTTGAATGTTCGACAAAGCGGCCTGTAGCGTAATCTTTAGGTAATCTCACCCGTATTTCCGACAGGAGAGCTGACATGCCCGCCACCCGCCGCCCGCTCCGCGCCCATGCCATTGCCATTGCCGAAAGCAGCACTTCATCCGGTCTGCGGCTTTGGCTGACGGGGTCGGTACTGGCACTTGGCGCGCTCTGGGCGCTGCCGGGGTGGAGCCAGGAGGCAGGGATCATCACCAGCCACGGTTATTCCACCTTTGGCGAGCTGAAATATCCGGCGGATTTTACGCATCTGGATTATGTGAACCCCGATGCGCCCAAGGGTGGAGAGATCAGCACCTGGGCGCAGGGCACCTTCGATACGCTCAATCCCTATTCCCGCGAAGGGCGCGGCGGCGCGCTATCCACGATCGGTTATGAATCCCTGCTCATCGGCACGGCGGACGAGGTGAGTGCCGCCTATTGCCTGCTTTGCACCACGCTCGAATACCCCGAGGATGAAAGCTGGATCACCTTCCACATGCGCCCCGAGGCGATGTTCAGCGACGGCACCCCGGTCACCGCGCATGATGTCGTGTTCTCGCATAACCTGCTCGTCGAACAGGGCCTGCCGTCCTATGCCGCAATCGCCGGTTCGCTGATCGCCAGCGTCGAGGCGCTGGATGATCATACCGTCAAATGGACCCTCGCCGAAGGTGCCACCAGCAATGACGCTTTCAGCCTCGCCGGTGGCACCCCCGTCTGGTCCAGTGCGTGGTACGAGGAAACCGGCGCGCGGCTCGACGAAACCCGTTATGAAATATCGCCCGGCTCCGGCCCCTACATGCTCGACAGTTATGACGTGAACCGGCGCATCACCTATCGGCGCAACCCCGATTATTGGGGTGAGGACCTGCCGATCAACATCGGTCGCGCCAATTTCGACGTGATCCGGGTGGAATATTTCGCCGATACGACCGCTGCATTCGAGGGGTTCAAGGCGGGCGATTTCACCTTCCGGCAGGAAAACAGCTCGATCACCTGGGCCACGGGTTACGAGTTTCCTGCACTCAGCAATGGCTGGGTGGTCAAGGCCGAATTGCCCAACGGCAATCTGCCGGGCGCTGTCGGCATGGTCTTCAACCTGCGGCAGGAAAAGTTTCAGGACATCCGCGTGCGCCAGGCGCTGGCGCTGATGTTCAATTTCACCTGGACCAACCAGACCTTGCAGTTCGGGCTTTTTGATCAGCGCGAGAGTTTCTGGCAGAACTCCGTTCTCGCGGCGACCGGTGTCCCCGAAGGACGCGAGCTTGAATTGCTGCAATCGGTGGCCGACATGATCGACCCCGCCATTCTGACCGAGCCGGTGAGCATGCCGCATGTGTCGGGCGACGGACAGCTTGACCGGGGCAACCTGCGTCAGGCGATTGCCCTGCTAGAAGAGGCGGGCTGGGTGCCCGGCGATGACGGCGTGTTGCGCAAGGATGGCGAGGTGTTCACCCTTGAATTCATGAGCGACAATTCTTCGTTCGAACGTGTCATCACCCCCTTTATCGACAACATGATCCGGCTGGGGGTGCAGGCAGAGTTCAACCTGATCGACCCCGCACAATATACCAACCGCGAGCGCGCCTTCGACTGGGACATGATCTATGACGGCTATACCAATAACCTTGAGGAAAGCCTCGGCCTTAATCAACGCTTTGGCTCGGACGGTGTTGCCGATGTGTTCAATCCGTCGGGCTATTCGTCGCCTGCCGCAGACGCGCTGATTACCGCAGTCTCAGAGGCTGAAACCTATGACGAGATGGCCGCAGGCGTGCGCGCCATCGACCGGATCATGCGGCGCGAGCTGTTCTTGGTGCCGACGTGGTATAACCCGAACTACTGGGTCGCCTATTTCGACATGTATGAATACCCCGAACCGCTGCCGCCCTATGCCTTGGGCCAACTGGATTTCTGGTGGTATAATGCCGAAAAGGGCGATGCCCTGCGTGCCGCCGGCGCGCTGCGTTAACCCCAGACAGACAGGCATATGGGCGCTTACATCCTGCGACGGCTGCTCTTGGTGATTCCCACCTTGCTGGGGATCATGATCCTGAACTTTGCGCTGGTGCAATTCGTGCCGGGCGGGCCGATCGAACAGATCATCGCCGATATCGAAGGGCGCGGCGATGTGTTTCAGACCATTGCAGGCGGTGGCGGCGACAATGAAATCGCCACCGAATCCAGCGATTTCGACAGCCAATATGTCGGCGCGCGCGGCCTGCCACCGGAATTCATCCGCCAGCTTGAAATCGAATTCGGTTTCGACAAGCCACCGCTGGAACGGTTCCTCAACATGATGTGGGATTACCTGCATTTCGATTTCGGCAAAAGCTGGTTCCGCTCTGTCACCGTCGTCGATCTGGTGCTGGAAAAAATGCCGGTGTCGATCACGCTGGGCCTGTGGTCCACGCTGATCGCCTATCTCATCTCGATCCCGCTGGGCATCCGCAAGGCGGTGCGCGACGGGTCGCCCTTTGATACCTGGACCTCGGGGGCGATCATCGTCGGCTATGCGATTCCCGGATTCCTGTTCGCGATCCTGCTGATCGTGCTCTTTGCCGGTGGATCATACTGGCGGATATTCCCGCTGCGCGGGCTGACCAGCGACAACTGGGATCAGCTCAGCATGATCGGCAAGGTGCTCGATTATCTCTGGCACATCACGCTGCCGGTCTTTGCCTCGACCATCGCCTCCTTTGCCACGCTGACGCTATTGACCAAGAACAGCTTTCTGGACGAGATCAAAAAGCAATATGTGATGACCGCCAAGGCCAAGGGGCTGAGCGAATCCCGCGTGCTTTATGGCCATGTGTTCCGCAATGCGATGCTGATCGTGATTTCTGGCTTTCCGGCGCTGTTCATCGGGGTGTTCTTTGGCGGCAGCCTGATCATCGAGACGCTGTTTTCGCTCGACGGTCTGGGCCGGCTGGGGTTCGAGGCGGCGGTGCAGCGCGATTATCCGGTCGTGTTCGGCACACTCTTTGCGTTTTCGCTCATGGGCCTGGTGATCGGGATCATCACCGACCTCACCTATGTATTCATCGACCCGCGGATTGATTTCGAGTCGCGCGGATGACCCGGCTTTCCCCCCTCAATCAGCGCCGCTGGCGCAATTTCAAACGCAACCGGCGCGCGACATGGTCGCTGATCATCTTTTCCATCCTGTTCGGCCTTTCGCTTTTTGCCGAATTCATCGCCAATGACAAACCGATCATGGTCAGCTACCGGGGCGAAATCCGGCTCCCGGTGTTTCAGTTCTATTCCGAACGTGACTATGGCGGCGATTTTCCGACCGCCGCGACCTATTCGGATATCGAGTTGCAATGTCTGATCGCAACCGGCGGACTGGTCGATTGTTTCGACGATCCGCAGGGTCTGATCGCGCAGGCCGATGCCGGCACGATCACCGATCCGGAGTTTCAAAAGGGTTGGATGCTCTGGCCGATCATCCCCTATTCCTATCGCACCATCGTGGATGTACCCGGCGTGGCCCCGGCGCCGCCTTCGGCCACCAACTGGCTGGGCACCGATGATACCAAACGCGATGTCACCGCACGGGTGATCTACGGGTTTCGGCTCTCGGTGTTCTTTGCGATCATCGTGACGGCCTCCGCCTCGGTCATCGGCGTGCTCGCCGGTGCGGTGCAGGGTTATTTCGGCGGTTGGACCGACCTCATATTTCAGCGGATTCTGGAGATCTGGACCGGGATCCCTTCGCTCTATGTGATCATCATCATCTTTGCCATTCTGGGGCGAAGTTTCTGGTTACTCGTGTTCCTGACCGTGCTGTTTGGCTGGCCGTCGCTGGTGGGCGTGGTGCGGGCCGAATTCCTGCGCGCGCGCAACTTTGAATATGTCCGCGCCGCCCGCGCGCTGGGCGTCAGCAACACCACGATCATGTTCCGCCACATGCTGCCCAATGCGATGGTGGCCACGGTCACGCTGCTGCCTTTCCTTGTCACCGGGGCGATCGGCACGCTGGCGAGCCTCGATTTCCTCGGTTTCGGTCTGCCATCTTCGGCACCGTCGCTGGGCGAACTCACGCTGCAGGCGAAACAGAACCTGCAGGCGCCATGGCTCGGCTTTACTGCCTTCTTCACCTTTGCGATCATGCTCTCGCTGCTGGTGTTCATCTTTGAAGGGGTGCGCGACGCGTTCGATCCCAGAAAGACCTTTGCATGAGCGCAGTTCTTGAGGTCCGCGACCTGCATGTCAGGTTCCGGCAGGATGGCGACGTGACCCATGCGGTGCGCGGCGTGTCCTTTACCGTGGGCAAGGGCGAAACCGTGGCGCTGGTCGGCGAAAGCGGGTCAGGCAAATCGGTGACGGCGTTGTCCACGGTGCAATTGCTGGGCGACAGCGCCACTGTCGAAGGATCGGTCACCTATGCCGGCAAACAGATGATCGGTGCGACAGAGGCAGAGTTGCGCGGGGTGCGTGGCAATGACATCAGCTTCATCTTTCAGGAACCGATGACCTCGCTCAACCCGCTGCACACGCTGGAGCGGCAACTGGCCGAATCCATCGAGTTGCATCAGGGCCTGCGCGGTGACGCAGTCCGCGCCCGCATCATCGAGCTTTTGAACAAGGTCGGCATCCGCGACCCCGAAACCCGGCTGGGTGCCTATCCGCATCAGTTGTCCGGTGGCCAGCGGCAGCGGGTGATGATCGCCATGGCGCTGGCCAACGGGCCGGAACTGCTGATCGCGGACGAGCCTACCACGGCGCTCGATGTCACGATTCAGGCGCAGATCCTCGACCTTCTGGCGGAACTCAAGACCAAAGAGGGGATGAGCCTGCTGTTCATCACCCATGACCTGACCATCGTGCGCCGCATCGCCGACCGGGTCTGTGTGATGAAGGATGGCGAGATCGTCGAACAGGGCCCCACGGCGGGGATTTTTGCCAATCCACAGCATCCTTATACCCAGATGTTACTGGCTGCCGAATCGACCGGCCTGCCGCCGCCGGTCCCCGCCGGGGCCGAAGTCATCGTCACGACCGACGCGCTGCGCATCTGGTTCCCGATCCACCGGGGCCTGATGAAACGCACCGTCGGGCATATCAAGGCGGTGAACAGCGCCACGCTATCCGTTCGTGCCGGCGAAACGGTCGGCATCGTCGGCGAAAGCGGGTCGGGCAAGACGACGCTGGCGCTGGCGATCATGCGGCTGATCCGGTCCGAAGGGCAGATCGGGTTTCTGGGCCGGCCGATCGATGATCTGACGCAAAGCCAGATGCGCCCGCTGCGCAAGGAAATGCAGATCGTGTTTCAGGATCCGTTCGGCTCACTCAGCCCGCGCATGACGGTGGAACAGATCATTTCCGAAGGGCTGGGCGTTCACGGGGTCGAGGCCGGGCGCAACCGGCGCGACATGGTGTCCGAAATCATGACCGAGGTGGGACTGGACCCCACGATGATGGACCGCTATCCGCACGAGTTTTCTGGCGGCCAACGCCAGCGCATCGCCATCGCCCGGGCCCTGATCCTGAAACCGCGCCTGATGGTCCTGGACGAGCCGACATCCGCGCTCGACATGACCGTGCAGGTGCAGATCGTCGATCTGCTGCGCCGGCTGCAGCAGAAGTTCGGGCTGGCTTATCTCTTTATCAGTCACGACCTCAAAGTGGTGCGTGCGCTCAGCCACAAGGTCATGGTGATGAAGAATGGCGATGTAGTCGAGGCGGGCGATGCGCAGGCGATATTCGACGCGCCGCAGACCGAATATACCCGCGCGCTGATGGCCGCCGCTTTTGCGGCACAGGCGGCGTAATTCCGGGTTTTCGGCGGGCACAAACCGCCGTTTCGCACCGTTGGAATACCGTTAGAATACCGACGCAATACCGCAGTCCGATTTTCAGCTTTCGTCAGTGCCAACCATGAAGCATGTGGTGCCGCGCGCCTGCAAGCGGCGGCAGGCCAGATCGGCACCCTCTCGGCTTAACCCCATGACATTGGCGTCAAATCCGCCCGACCGCTGCGTTATCCGGCGCAGCCCGCCCTCAAGCGTGTCCATTTCGCTCAACACGATCTGAATCAGCACCCGTTCCGCCTCGTTATGCGAATTATACCGCCCCAGATTGATCCCCCAATGCCGCCCACCCGAGGTCGAAACGCGGGTGATGACCTCGCCTTCGGCGCTGGCAGCGGCCTCTGCCGCGGCCACTTCGGCAGAGACGGTCATCACCATCTCCACCGGCCGCGCCTGCGGCGTGACAGGCTCAGGCGGGGCAATGACGGCAGCGATTTCAACGGGTTGCGTGGTCGTTTGTGGTTGCATCGGCGGATCTGGCGCAAGTCCAAGCGCGATGGCGAGCGCAACTTCGACTGCGGTGGGGCTGACAGTCTGGAGTGCAGGCTCGGCCATGGCCACGAGTGTGTCGCTGCCGGGGCGCACCATCGGACGGACCGCCTGCGCCACCTGTCCGGTCACCCGGATCGTCCGACCCGCAGCGCCCGGCTGGTCCGGGGTCACGTTGTTGGCAACCGCGACCGCAGCGGCGGCCGAGCCACCACCCGCGACCTGCGGCACATCAGGCTGGCGCACATTGGCCCGCGATGGCGCTTGGGCAAAACCCATGTCAAGTAGCTCAGCGACCCGCGCGTTGCGGTTTGCGGTGGAGGTACCCCCAAATACGGTAGCGATGATCCGGACCTGACCCCGCTCTGCGGAAGCCACGATGTTGTAGCCGGCGGCATTGGTAAAGCCGGTCTTGATCCCATCCGCGCCCGGATAGGCGTCAAGAAAACGCCGATTGGTATTTGCCACTTCGGCAATCCCCGCATCGGCGGAACGGCGCGAAAACAGGTTATAGTATTGCGGATAGTCATAGATCATATGCCGTCCGAGGACGGTCATGTCCCGCGCGGTAGAATAGTGCCCCTCCATCGTCAGACCATGCATGTTGCGGAAGTTGGTGTCACGCAACCCCATCGCTTGTGCCGTGGCATTCATCCGCGCGGCATAGGCCTCTTGCGATCCGCTGATGGCGATTCCGATCGCCGTTGCCGCGTCATTGGCGGATTTGACCGCCGCCGCCCGCAACAGATAGCGCAGGCGGATCGTTTGCCCTTCGCGCAGGCCGAGTTTCGACGGTGGTTCTGCCGCGGCCGCCGCGGTAATGCGGACTTCGGTATCGAGTGTGATTTCGCCACGCTGAATTGCCTGAAACGCGACGTAAAGCGTCATCATCTTGGTCAGAGAGGCCGGATGCAGCCGTGTTTCTGCATTCTGGGAATGCATTATCTCTCCGGTCCGCGCGTCCATCACCATTGCGGCGAAGGGAGCGGATTTACCCGGAACCGGTGCCAGCGCGCCAGCAACCAGAATGAATAGGAATAACAGCCCAAAACGGGCCGACTGTCCAAGTCGGTTCATCACGATATATGCCCTTACACTGCCTCGTGGCGCCGTATTTTTTGGTGGCACCTTTTGATTTGGATGAATCCTAACATGAACTTCGCGCTGGGCAAACTCCCTAAATTCAATGAGTTTATGACCTTGTTTTGCCACAGCCTGACAGATGTGGGGCCGGTAAAGCCTGCGATCACAAGATAGACGATTGTGGCAGCAATATGACGCTTTCCGACGCTGTTATCAGAACAGCGAGTCGCAGAGCGCGGGCAGATCGCCGAGAGAATCCAATTGCCGAAAACGCGGATGGCCGCGGGGTGGTTCGGCGTGTTCGACTGCCCAGGTCAGGTCCTGCGGCACATGCACCCCCCAGCCACCCGCATCTATGGCCGGAATAACATCGGATTTCAGGGAGTTGCCCACCATCATGCCGGTGCCGCCATGGCGCGCAAAGACCCGGGCATAGGTCGCAGCGGTTTTGTCGCTCACGATCTCGACCGCGTCGAACAGGTCACCGAGGCCGGATTGCGCCAGTTTGCGCTCTTGATCCAACAGGTCGCCCTTGGTGATGAGCACGATTTCGGCGCGGTCCGCCAGCGCCGTTACCGCCTCGCGCGCATGGGGCAAAAGGTCGATGGGATGTCCCAGCATATCGCGCCCGGCATCAAGCAATTCGCCGATCACGGATGCGGGTACCCGCCCTTCGGTCACTTCGATGGCAGTCTCGATCATCGAGAGGACGAAACCCTTGATCCCAAACCCATAATGCCCAAGGTTGCGCCGTTCGGCAGCGAGCAACCTTTCGGCAAGGTGGTCCCGTTCCACATAGTCGGCCAGAAGCCCGGCAAACCGGTCCTGCGTGATGTGAAAGTAACGCTCGTTATGCCAGAGCGTATCATCCGCATCAAAGCCGATGGTCCAGCCTCTTTGCGTGCTCATCCGCGTGAGCCGATCATCTGCGGGCTTTTCATGGCGGCTTCGGGCCTTATATAACAAAGTCTATGGCAATGATGCTTGGGATTATCAAGGCGCGCAATGGTGGCCGATTTCTACATGATGGCAGACCGACCCGATGACGACACAAAGATTGGTGTCGCAGTCGAGACGCGACCAAAGACGAAACGTCCGCCGCTGTATAAGGTGTTGATCCTGAACGATGATTACACTCCCATGGAGTTTGTGGTCCATGTTCTGGAGCGGTTCTTTGGCATGACCCATGCGCAGGCGTTCGAGCTGATGCTGACGGTCCACAAGAAGGGAATCGCTGTGGTAGGCGTGTTCTCTTATGAAATTGCCGAGACCAAGGTTGCGCTGGTGATGGATTTTGCCCAACGTCACCAACATCCACTGCAATGCACGATGGAAAAGGAATAGGGGCGGCGCTTCCGACCCTCACAGATCATGTCCCAGTCACGTCTTTCGACCGTCCTTGATCAGGGCCTGTTGCACCTGCCTGATGGTCCGCTGTCGGTCAACCGACCGCCAGCCGGCTACGATCTGAGCGCGGTGGCACTGGACAGATTGCGGATCAGCCACGGGTTTCGCCCCGACTACGACTTTTGGCAGGCAACGGGCGCGACGGCGAGCCTGGCGCCGGTGGCGGCGCCGACGACCCTGGTCGTATTGCCCCGCGCCAAGGCGCTGGCGCGCGGCATGATCGCGCAGGCCTGTGCCTTGTCCGGACTGGTGATCGTCGATGGCCAGCGGACCGATGGCGTGGATAGTCTGTGGCGCGAATTGCGCGGCCGGTTGGGCGAGTTGCCGACCGTGACCAAAGCGCATGGCCGGTTGTTCTGGTTTCCAGTCACGGACCGGTTGACAGACTGGGCGATTGCCGCGCCGGCCTCTGACGAGGCGGGCTTTTTTCGCCAGCCGGGGGTGTTTTCCGAAGCTGGTGTTGACCACGGTTCGCAGGTTCTGGCGGCGGCGCTGCCAGCGAAACTGCCGGCGCGGGTGGCGGATCTGGGGGCTGGCTGGGGTTATCTGAGCGCCGCTGCCTTGACGCGGACCGGCCTGCAGCAGATCGATCTGATCGAGGCAGAGAGTCTGTCGCTCGACTGTGCTCGTCTAAATGTGGCCGACCCGCGTGCACAATTCATCTGGGCCGATGCCACACGTCATACCCCGGATCGCGGCTATGATGCGGTGATCATGAACCCGCCGTTTCATGCGGGCCGGGCAGCGGAACCGGCGCTGGGGCAGGCCTTCATCGCGGCGGCGGCCCGGATGCTGGCTCCGCATGGCCAGCTTTGGATGGTGTCGAACCGGCATCTGCCCTATGAGGCGGCGCTGCGGGAAAAGTTCCGCAATCTGGCCGAGGTCGGTCGGGATGGCGGGTTCAAGGTGTTTCACGCGACTCGCCCCCTGCGCTGAAATCGCGTAATCTGGCCGCTTCCGGGGCCATCAGGAGATATGCATGTCATTTTCCATTGCGGGCAAGACCGCCATCGTGACTGGTGCGGCGCGTGGTGTTGGCCTTGCCATCGGGCGTCACTTTGTTGACGAGGGGGCCCATGTCGTCTTTGTCGATATGGACGAGGAGGCACTGGAACGGGAGGTCGGACAGTTGACCGGCGAGGGTGGACCGGCGCGCATGTTCGCGGGTGATCTGCGCCAGAAGCTGACCATCACCAACCTGTTGTCGCTCACTTCCGATGCCTTTGATCGCGTTGATATTCTGGTCAATGCCTCGCGCCAGTTCGTGACGACCGATCCGCTGAACTATGAGGATACGTCGGTTTGCGATCTGCTGGAACAGAACATGATGACCGCGCTGCGCCTGTCACAGGCGACGGCCAAACGGATGATCCGGCAGGCGGAGGGGCAGGAAGAAGGCCCCGTCGGGTCGATAATCAATCTGTCGTCGATCGCGGCGCGTCTGGCACAACCTGAGTTGCTGGCCTATTCGATCAGCATGGCCGCGTCAGACCAGATGACCCGTTCGCTTGCCGTGGCGCTGGCCCCGCGTCGGATCAGGGTGAATGCCGTAGCGATCGGTTCGGTGATGAGCGCGAGTTTGCGCAGCGCCCTCAAGGACAACGGCGAGATCCGGGCCGAGATCGAGGACCATACGCCATTGAGCCGGATCGCAGGCCCCGGTGAGGTGTCGGATGCGGTGCAATACCTGGCCTCGGATGCGTCGGCATTCGTGACCGGGCAGGTGATCACCGTCGATGGCGGCCGTACGCTGATCGACCCGGCGTGCTGCCCCGCGCATTAGCGCCGAAGGGTTACTCCGGGTGGATTGCGATGCATTGCTGAATGATCGACTGCGATTGGCGGTTCATGCCCGCCTGCCGTTCGAGCAACGAGTCGAGCTTGGCGCGTTCGGCATTCAGGTCGATCGCCACAGGAAACTCGCGCGTCCGCGTTTCGGTCCGGTCACAGGGAAAACGGGTGATTTCGCCCGATTCGCTGTATGCCTCGCAAGTATCAGGGATGGTGACGATGTCCTGCCGCTCACCGATGGCATATCCGCGTGCAAGATTGCCCCGAGTCTCGGCCACAAGGTTGCTGAGCACGCGCAACTCGCGGGTGGCGTCATTGATGCAAGCCTCGCGCGGGGTGGCGCAGGCAGCAAGGGCGAGGGGCAGCAAGAGCAGGACGCGGCGCATGGTGGGCCTCCTTGGCAGGCAGAACAGCAGAGTCGTGACACCCGCTCAAAGGGTGCTACAAACGTATGATAGTCAATAACATCGGGATGGAGCCCTATGCTGGCAGAAGTATTTGAAGCGCAAAAGACTTCTGCGGCTGCGTGGTTCCGCCAATTGCGTGACGATATCGTCGCAAGTTTCGAGGCTTTGGAGGATCGCCAGTCGGATGGCCCACTCGCCGCCCTGTCCGCCGGTCGATTCGAGATATCGCAGACGCGCCGCCATTCCGATGACGGGTCGGATGCCGGTGGCGGGCTGATGTCGGTGATGCGCGGTGGGCGGGTGTTCGAGAAGGTAGGTGTCAATATCTCGACCGTTTACGGCACCCTCGCCCCGCGTGCGCAAAAGGCGATGGCGGCGCGCGGCGTGCCAAGGATGGCGGATGATCCGCGATTCTGGGCCTCTGGTATTTCGCTGGTTGCGCATATGCAGAATCCGCATGTGCCCGCAGTCCACATGAATACAAGGATGTTCTGGACGCCGGGGGCCTGGTGGTTTGGCGGCGGGTCTGACCTGAATCCCTGCATCGAATATGCCGAGGATACCGCGCATTTTCATGCGACCCAGCAACGGTTCCTCGATCCGCATGGGGCAGATATTTATCCCAAGCTCAAAGCATGGGCGGATGAGTATTTCTATATTCCGCACCGCGGTCGCGCGCGCGGGGTTGGCGGCATCTTTATGGATGATCATTGCACTGGCGACTGGGCGCAGGATTTTTCCCTGACACGCGACATTGGGCAGGCGTTTCTGCCGGCATATGTGCCGCTGGTGGATCGTCGTCGCAGCACGCGCTGGAGCGATGCGGACAGGGATACACAACTGATCCATCGCGGGCTCTATGCGGAATATAACCTTGTTTATGACCGCGGAACCAAATTTGGGCTTGAGACCGGGCATGACGCCAACGCGGTGTTGATGAGCCTGCCGCCAATGGCGAAATGGGTCTGAGTTAAGCGACACCGCGAGCGGGGTCAGCCCCCGCGCACGGTGTCGATCATCAGTTGCACATTGTCGGGGTTGGCGTCGGGAGTGATGCCGTGCCCGAGGTTGAAGATATGCGGACCTTTGCCAAAGGCCTGCACGATGCGCCGCGTTTCATCGACGAGCGCCTGCCCGCCGGTGACCATGTGGAACGAGGCGAGGTTGCCCTGCACGCAGCCGTCTATCTGCACGTTCTCGGCTGCCCATTCCGCGCCGATCCCGTCATCTAGTGCGACACAGGCCGCCCCGGTGGCCTGATGCATCCCGGCAAAACGCTCTCCCGCGCCGCGCGGAAACACGATGACCGGGACATGCGGGTGCCGTTCCTTGAGCGCTGCCGTGATCCGCTGCATCGGCACGATGGAGTAGGCCGCAAAATCGGCTCCGGTCAGCGATCCAGCCCAACTGTCAAAAAGCTTGACCACATCCGCCCCGGCCTCGATCTGCATCGAGAGGTATTCGATGGTGGCCGTAGTCAGCAGTTCGATTATCCCGTCGAAAACCGCGCGGTCGGCGGCCTTGAGCGCATGTGCGGGTCCTTGATCGGGCGTGCCACGACCTGCGATCATGTAGGTCGCGACTGTCCAGGGTGCGCCTGCAAAGCCGATCAGCGCGGTTTCCTTGGGCAGTTCGCGTGCGAGAATCCGCACGGTCTCGTAAACCGGGGCCAGATGGTCGTGGATGGCGTCGGTTGGTTTTAGTTTGGCCAGTTCGGCGGGCGTGGTGATGGTCGACAGACGCGGCCCCTCGCCGGTTTCGAACCACAGATCGGCGCCAAGTGCCTGCGGCAGCAGCAGGATATCGGCAAATACGATGGCCGCATCAAAGCCGTAGCGCCGGATCGGCTGCAGCGTTACCTCGGCGGCAAGGTCGGAATTGTAGCAGAGCGAGAGGAAGTCACCTGCCTGAGCCCGCGTCGCCTTGTACTCCGGCAGGTAGCGTCCGGCCTGTCGCATCATCCAGATGGGCGGCGTCGAAAGAACTTCGCCCGAAAGCGCGCGAAGGATGGTCTTGGTCTGGGTCATGCTCGCTCCTCTGTCGTCTCGTCTCGTCCCAACTGCGGCAAGGCTTGTCAAGGTAGTTGTCAGCACGCAGAGGCCCCTTTAGAACGCTGCAATGACATTGCATTTGCCCAGCCCCGCCTCTCCCTTGCGTATCGGAACCCGTGGATCGCCGCTGGCACTTGTGCAGGCGCATGAGACCCGCGCACGTTTGGCGCAGGCGTTTGATCTCGCCCTTGAAGCGTTTGAGATCGTGGTGATCAAGGTCACGGGCGACGCGGTGCAGGATCGTCCATTGAAGGAAATCGGCGGCAAGGGGCTGTTTACCCGCGAAATCGAAGAGGCGTTGCTGGATGGAAGCATCGATATTGCGGTTCACTCGATGAAGGACATGCCGGTGGATCAGCCGGGGGGTCTGTTGATCGATACCTATCTGCCGCGCGAGGATGTGCGCGATGCCTTCATCTCGCTGACGCCGGGCGGGTTCTCCGACCTGCCGCAAGGGGCGGTGGTCGGCACATCGTCGCTACGGCGGCGCGCGCAGTTGCTGCACCGTCGGCCCGACCTGCGGATCGTCGAGTTTCGGGGCAATGTGCAGACCCGCCTGCGCAAACTGGGCGAGGGTGTCGCGCAGGCGACGTTTCTGGCGATGGCGGGCCTTAACCGGCTCAACATTGTCGAGGTGCCGCGCGTGCCGATTGCGGTGGATGACATGCTGCCTGCGGTGGCGCAGGGGGCCATCGGGATCGAGCGGCGCGGCAACGACATGCGTGTGGCGGAATTGCTGGAGGCCATTCATGATGGCCCGACGGGGTTAAGGCTCGCGGCGGAGCGCGGGTTTCTGGCGGCGCTGGACGGGTCTTGCGAGACGCCGATTGGCGGGCTGGCAGAACTCGATGGCGGCACGCTGCGTCTGCGGGGCGAGATTCTGCGGGTTGATGGCACCGTGGTTCTGACCGATGCCGGTGACTGTCCGGTTGCGGATGGCCCGGAACTGGGCCGCGAGATGGCGCGCAAACTGCTGGAGCGGGCCGGGCCGGGGTTCTTTGCCGCTTAGGCGGGGCGGTGTCGGTCAAGCCAGAGCAGGCAACCCATCGCCGTGAGCATGGCGATACCGCCAAGTATCGGGACCAGACCGTAACCGCTGGCCCATGTGCCCAAGGCAAATACGGCTGCAGCGAGCCCATCTGACGCGATCCGCTGCAGCGCAATGAGCGAGGCCCCCGCACCGGCCCGCGATCCCATCAGGTCCTGCAGATACCCGATGGCCAGCGCATAGATCAGCCCGCCGCCGATGGCCATCGGGATGACCAGCACCCAGATGAAGGGCGTGGGTGTCAGCAGGGGCAAGGTTATCAGAAAGAGTGCAAAGAACCCGGTGCCGATTGCCATGACGTAGAGTCTGCGCATATGGCGCAGCAGCCGGAATGCGTTCATCGAGACGATGATTTCGCCGCTCACAAATAGGCCAAAGAACAGCCCGACCATCCCCGGTCCATAGCCGCCGGTCTGAGCAAATATCAGGCCGACCACGACACCCGCCAGCGCACCGCCCAGGTGGATCGAGCCGATCAGCATGACGCGGATCAGGACGGGCCAGACCAGCATTTCCGCCAGCGAAGCACGGAACCCAAGGCCCGATTTTTGCTCGACCCAGGGCGCACCCTGATCGCGCGGCCAGCGCCGAATGATCAACAGGAGGGTGAGCGCGCCGATGATGAGGAGCGCCGGATAGAGCGCACGCAATGGCAGGCCATTCTGCAAGGCAAGCCCCCAGACAGGCAGGACCGCCACAAATGGCAGAGCAAAGAATGATCGTATGATTGCGATGATCGCGTCCCGGTCTGCGGCGGGCAGGGGCGTGATCACCAGACGTGCCACTGCAAAAATCTGCCCCAGAAGCGAGCCGCTGATTGGCAACAGCAGCACATGGGCCAGCACAAAGGCCGCTGCACTGTCGCCCAGTCAGACCACGGCGCCACCAAGCGCAATCGCGGCGGCGGCGAGAATAGCCATGATCCGGCGGCTTGGCCGCTGATCGGTGACGATCCCGACTCCCACTGCAGAGGCAACAGACACAGCCAGCGATGCCATGAGCACGGCGGCATAAGTCGCATCCGACAAGCCAAAGACGCTGATCGCGATCAGCGATTGATAGGGTCCGATCGATGCTGCATAGCAACCAAAGAGCAGCGCCGACAGGCTGAGCATCCGCAACGAGGAGTCGCGCCATAAATGGATGAACTGGCGCTGCATCTCGGCCTCAGGCGGGCAGCACCTTTCCCGGATTGAGGATGTTCCTGGGGTCCAACGCCGTCTTGACGCTGCGCATCACGTCGAGTGCGACCGGGTCCTTGCGCCGCCGCATCGAGCCGAGTTTCGAGAGGCCGATCCCGTGCTCGGCCGAAAAACTGCCTCCGAGGGACTGCACAACCGTTTCGACAGCCTCGCGCATGGCGTCATGCAGTTCAGGGTCGTCGCGCGAAGGATAGACGGTGTAATGCACATTGCCATCCCCCAGATGCGAGACGCAGAAATCATCGGAGCCGGAGTCCAGTTCGCGCATGCGGGCGGCAGCCAGCGACAGAAAGTCCGCGACCTTGTTCAGCGGCACCGCGATGTCCGTATCCACAAAGGGCGTGCGCCAGAGCGTGATTTCGGCGGCGGACTCGCGCCTTTCCCACATTTCGCGCCGCTGCTCCTCGGTCCGGGCCACCACGGCATCCAGCAGGGTGCCATCGTTCAGCATGGCGGCCAACGTCTCTTCGAGCTGGGTCACGACCGGGGTCGACCCGTCGGACAATACCGTTGCGTCGCGCGGCGCGGTGGCACCCACTTCGATCAGGATATTGACGTCATGCGACTGCGCAAAAGGGGGCCGCGCCCCGGGGATCCGTGACAGATGCGCGTCGATGTAGCTGCGCGGCATGTATTCAAATGCCTCGACAGCACCACCCGTCTCATCCTGCATCCGGTTCAGCAGGGTCAGAGCATCGGGCAGGGACGGCAGCGCCACCATCGCAGTGGCATAGGCGCGCGGGCGCGGTTTCAGCTTCAGCACGGCGGCGGTGATGATGCCCAGGGTGCCCTCGGCCCCGATCATCAGGTGCCGCAGGTTCAGGCCGGAGTTATCCTTGTGCAGCGCGCTCATCAGATCCATCACCCGCCCATCGGCCAACACGACCTCGATCCCCAGACAGAGATCGCGGGTATTGCCGTAGCGCAGCACATTCGAGCCGCCGGCGTTGGTGGAAAGCACGCCGCCGATCATCGCGGAGCCGCGCGCGCCAAAGGTGAGCGGAAAGATCAGGTCATGCTCTGCCGCCGCCGCGTGCAGATTAGACAGGATCACCCCGGCATCGACGATGGCGACGCGGTCTGCGGGCCGGATTTCGCGGATGGCATTCATCCGGTCGAGCGAGAGGACCAGCGCGCCCTTTGCGTATGAGCCGCCGACAAGGCCGGTATTGCCGCTGACCGGTACGACGGGTGTTTCAGTCTCGTAGGCGATGCGCATGATCTGCGCGACTTCGGCGGTATTTGCGGGGCGTACGACCGCGCGCGGAACTGCCTCATATTTGCCGGTCCAGTCGACGGACCAGGCTGCGGTTGCGGCACCCGTGAGGACATTCCCCGGTCCAACCACGGCGCCAATCCGTTGGATCACGTCCATCTGTTTTCGCCTTTTCCCGTCCACGTTGAAGCTGCGCGACTCATGGCGCAAATCCGTCAGAGGTGGAAGGGCGGGCCGCGTCCCCGCGCGCATTTTTCGTGGTTGACGCGCGCGGGGGGCTGGCATAAGCCGCATCCGTTGGCGAGGTAGCTCAGCTGGTTAGAGCACACGACTCATAAT
>Ga0105054_10004968_pt1 | contig 19453 bp, 29 predicted proteins | sample BON02_FD_78091 | JGI IMG/M metagenome (GOLD analysis project Ga0105054, IMG submission 78091) | Freshwater microbial communities from Lake Bonney liftoff mats and glacier meltwater in Antarctica - BON-02 (megahit assembly) | ecosystem: Environmental > Aquatic > Freshwater > Ice > Glacier...
CCGGGACTATTCCCAGCGCACCCCGAAAAAGATGGTGGCGAAAGCTTTGCTCTCTGCCCTGTCGGATCGCGCCCGCGCTGGCCGTATTCACGTGGTGCAAGGTTTGGGTACCGAGAGTGCGCCATCGACGAAAATCGCGGCGTCGCTCATCATGAAGACCGCCCCCGGACTGAACGTCTTGGTCGTTATCGGCCGCGACGATGCCAATGGGCAAAAGAGCGTTCGCAACATTCCAGGGATTCACGCGGTTCACCCCGATCAGCTGAATGCCTATGACGTATTGAACTCCGATGACATCATTTTCACCTCGGAAGCGTATGAAACTTTTGTCGCCGATAAGTCAGCTGCAAAGGAAGGCAAATCATGACCGTGAACGCTGTGGCCTGGAACAAAGACCCCCGCGCGGTGATCTTTCGCCCCGTCGTGAGCGAGAAGAGTTACACGCTCATCGATCAGGGGAAATACACCTTTGAGGTTGACCCCCGCGCGACGAAGACCGAAATTAAGCTGGCTATCGAAAAAATCTTCAACGTGAAGGTATCCAGCGTAAATACTCTCAACAAGACCGGAAAAACGCGTCGCACCAAGTTTGGGGCAGGAAAACGCAAAGACACCAAGCGCGCCATTGTGGGCTTGTCCTCCGGTTCCATCGATATCTTCACGGCTGTCGGCTAGGTAGGAAGCAGAACATGGCTATTCGCAAATACAAGCCGACGACCCCTGGTCGTCGTGGATCCTCCGTCGCTGATTTTCAAGAAATCACGCGGAGCACCCCTGAGAAGTCTTTACTTCGTCCACTGTCCAAAACCGGTGGTCGTAACAACGCGGGACGCATCACCACTCGTCACATCGGTGGGGGACACAAGCGTCAGTATCGCGTCATCGACTTCCGTCGCCATGACAAAGATGGCATCAACGCCAAGGTTGCTCACATCGAGTATGACCCCAACCGCACCGCGCGCATCGCGTTGCTGCACTACGTTGATGGCACCAAGCGCTACATCATCGCGCCCAACAAGCTTCGCCAAGGCGACATTATTGAGTCCGGTGCCGGGGCGGATATCAAGCCCGGCAATAACTTGCCTCTTCGCAACATTCCTGTGGGAACAGTAATTCACGCGATTGAGTTGCGTCCCGGTGGTGGAGCCAAAATGGCCCGCTCTGCCGGAGCGGCAGTTCGTCTCGTGGCCAAAGATGGTCCCAACGCTCAGCTGCGTTTGCCTTCGGGAGAAATTCGCAACGTTGACGCCAGGTGCCGCGCCACGATTGGCGAAGTCGGCAACGCCGAGCAGTCCAACATCAACTGGGGTAAAGCCGGCCGGATGCGCTGGAAAGGTGTTCGCCCCACGGTTCGTGGTGTGGCGATGAACCCTGTGGACCACCCCCACGGTGGTGGTGAGGGTAAAACTTCTGGTGGTCGCCACCCGGTGAGCCCCTGGGGTCAGGCAGAAGGCCGCACCCGGTCCCGCAAGAAAGAAAGCAACAAACACATTGTCCGTCGTCGCAATGCCGGCAAGAAGCGCTAGTAGGAGATTGAGACATGCCTCGTAGTCTGAAAAAGGGACCCTTCGTGGATGAGCACCTCCTGCAGAAGGTGGTTCGCCAGAATGTTGCCAAAACCAAGAACGTCATCAAGACGTGGTCGCGCCGTTCCATGATCGTGCCGTCCATGCTCGGTCACACCATTGCGGTGCACGATGGCCGCAAGCACATCCCCGTTTTTGTTACGGAAACCATGGTGGGCCACAAACTCGGTGAGTTTGCTCCCACCCGGACTTTCCGTGGTCACGAAAAAGACGACCGGAAAGGCCGTCGCCGCTAAGCGCGGTGTCGGGAAGGAAAAGACATGGTTGAATCCATCGCTCGGGTCAAAAACATCCGCGTGACTCCTCAGAAAGCTCGTCGAATTGTCGATGTCATTCGCGGCAAGCAGGCTGCTGAAGCTCTTGCTGTGTTGAAGTTTGCTCCTCAGGCTGCCAGTGAGCCCATCGCGAAGCTCGTCGCCTCCGCGATGGCTAACGCTCGGGTTACCGCGGAGAAGGACGGCATCTTCCTTGATGACCAGGATCTGTTCATTGCTCGCGCCTTTGTGGATGAGGGCATCACCTTGAAGCGGTTCCGTCCGCGCGCTCAAGGTCGGGCCTATCAAATTAAGAAGCGCACCAGCCACATCACCGTGGTACTGGCAACGCCCGACGAGGCCTCGGTGAACCCGAGCCGTAAAACACAGAAGGCTGGCAAGTAACCATGGGTCAGAAAGTTCATCCGTTCGGTTTCCGCCTGGGAATCACCACCGACCACGTGTCGCGGTGGTTCTCTGACTCCACGAAGAAGGGACAGCGTTACTCCGACTTCGTGACCGAAGATATTCTCATCCGTCGGTTCTTGCAGAAAGAGCTTGACCGCGCCGGAATTGCCCGTATCGAAATCGAGCGCACCCGTGACCGCGTTCGCGTTGACATCCATTCGGCCCGCCCCGGTATCGTCATTGGACGCCGCGGAGCGGAAGCGGAGAGAATTCGGGCTGATTTGGAGAAACTCACCAACAAGCAGATTCAGCTCAACATCCTCGAGGTGAAAAACCCTGAGGCTGAAGCGCAGCTGGTTGCCCAGGGCATTGCCGAGCAGTTGGCAGGCCGTGTAGCTTTCCGTCGTGCGATGCGCAAAGGCCTCCAGGGAGCCCAGCGCGCTGGAGCAAAAGGTGTTCGGATCCAGGTTTCCGGTCGCCTCGGTGGCGCAGAAATGAGCCGGTCTGAGTTCTATCGTGAAGGCCGTGTCCCCCTGCACACCCTTCGTGCGAACATCGACTACGGCTTCTATGAGGCCCGGACGACGTTTGGTCGAATTGGTGTAAAAGTGTGGATTTACAAGGGCGACATCACCAACAAGGAACTTGCGAGAGAACAGGCAGTTTCTCGCTCGCAGCGTCCTGACCGGACTGGTGCACGTCGTGGACCGGCAGGTGCGCCAGCGCCCGCCGCTGAGGCAGCACCCGTTGCTGCAGGAGGAGCCGAGTAACCATGCTAATTCCTCGTAAAGTCAAGTTCCGTAAGCAGCACCACCCCAAGCGGGGAGGCCACGCAACCGGCGGCACCACGGTGTCGTTTGGTGAGTACGGTATCCAGGCAATCACCAGTGCCTACGTCACCAACCGTCAGATTGAATCTGCCCGTGTTGCGATGACTCGTCACATCAAGCGTGGTGGAAAAGTGTGGATCAACATCTACCCTGACCGCCCCCTGACCAAGAAGCCTGCGGAAACCCGCATGGGTAGTGGTAAAGGTTCACCTGAGTGGTGGGTTGCCAACGTGAAGCCTGGTCGCGTCCTCTTTGAGGTCGCCGGTGTGAGTGAAGAACTGGCCAAAGAAGCGCTAACCCGTGCGATCCACAAGCTTCCTTTGAAAGCTCGGATCATCAAACGTGAGGAGGGCATGTAATGGCTGTCGGATCGAAAGACTTGGCTCCAGCTGAACTGGACACGTTTGAAGACGAACGTCTTCTGGACGAACTGCGTCGGGCGAGAGAAGAACTTTTCAACCTGCGCTTCCAAGCGGCCACAGGCCAACTGGATAACCACGGGCGTCTGCGCGCCATCAAGCGAGATATCGCCCGCATCTACACTGTGATTCGTGAACGTGAGCTCGGTATTAGGGCCACACCTTTGCCGGTGGAGAAGCCCGCAAAAAAGGCGTCAAAGAAGAGCGAGAAGGCCACCGAGCCTGAAGCAACTGAGGAGAGTGCATAATGGCCGACGACGTGAAGAAGGGCCACGAGTCGTCAGAACGCGACGTTCGTGACAAGGATGCTCGTGGCTACCGGAAGGTTCGCCGCGGCTATGTCACCAGCGACAAGATGGATAAAACCATCGTCGTGGAGTTGGAAGATCGCGTCAAGCACCCTCTCTATGGCAAGGTTGTCCGTCGTTCATCCAAGGTGAAAGCACACGACGAGGGCAACACTGCCGGTATCGGTGACCTCGTCATCATTTCCGAGACCCGTCCGCTGTCCGCCACGAAGCGGTGGCGTCTACTAAACATCGTTGAGAAGGCGAAATAGACCATGATTCAGCAAGAATCCCGAGTTAAAGTGGCCGACAACACCGGCGCCAAAGAGCTTTTGGCCATCCGCGTGTTGGGTGGCTCTGGGCGCCGCTACGCGGGCATCGGAGACATCATTGTGGCCACGGTGAAGGACGCGATTCCTGGCGGAAACGTCAAGAAGGGTGAGGTCGTCAAAGCTGTCATCGTGCGAACGGTGAAAGAAACCCGTCGACCCGATGGCTCCTACATCAAATTTGATGAGAACGCCGCCGTGTTGATTAAAAACAAAGAAGGTGAACCTCGTGGAACCCGTATTTTCGGGCCCGTGGGTCGTGAATTGCGCGACAAGCGTTTCATGAAAATCATCTCGTTGGCCCCGGAGGTGCTGTAAATGGCGAAAATCAAAAAAGGTGACCTCGTTCAGGTCATCACCGGAGCCACCGAAGAGCGTGGTGGAGACAAAGGCAAGCAGGGCGTCGTTCTGGACGTATTGCAGGAACAGGACCGGATCCTGGTCGCAGGCATCAACTATGTGACCAAGCACGTTCGTGTTGGCCAAAGCCAGCGCGGCGGCAAAACCGGTGGCCTGGAAACTTTCGAGGCTCCGATTCACATTTCGAATGTCGCCATTGTTGATCCCAAGTCGAAGAAGCCTTCGCGCGTGGGATACACGACCAAGACCGTTGAGAAAAACGGTGTGAGCAAGCAGGTGCGCGTGCGCATCGCTAAGAAGTCAGGAGAAGAGCTCTAATGGCATCAGCAACTGCCGAGCACAGCACTTCCGGTATTCCACGCCTCAAAGCGATTTACCGCAAAGACATTGTTCCTGCCCTGACAGAGCAGTTTTCTTTCACCAACCCTCACCAGGTTCCCAGTGTCATCAAAGTTGTGGTCAATACAGGGGTGGGTGAAGCGGCTCGTGATTCAAAAGTCATCGAGGGCGCCATTCGCGACCTGACTCAGATCACCGGCCAAAAGCCGATTGTGACCAACGCCAAAGTGTCCATCGCGCAGTTCAAACTGCGTGAAGGAATGCCCATTGGTGCGCACGTCACTCTGCGCGGCAACCGCGCGTGGGAGTTCCTTGATCGCCTGGTCAACCTGGCTCTCCCCCGCATCAGAGACTTCCGCGGGTTGAGCGATCGACAGTTTGATGGCAACGGAAACTACACCTTTGGTATCACCGAGCAGTCGGTGTTTCTCGAAATTGATCAAGACAAAATCGACCGGGTTCGTGGTTTCGACATCACCGTTGTCACCACGGCGAAAAACGATGATGAAGGCCGCGCGCTGCTTCTGGCGCTGGGCTTTCCCTTCGCTGGTCACCAAAAAACCGAGGCGTAAAGCCGCTAACTAACAGGGTCGGCCCAGGTGAACCTGGTGTCGAAACCGGTCAGAGAAAAGAGAAACACCCATGACGATGACAGATCCGGTCGCAGACATGCTGACCCGTCTGCGCAACGCTAATTCAGCGCATCACGACACTGTGTCGATGCCCAGCTCAAAATTGAAAACCCACATCGCGGAAATTCTGAAGCGCCAGGGTTACATTTCTAGCTGGGAGCTCGAAGATGCCCGCGTAGGCAAAACATTGACCCTGGCTCTGAAGTATGGGCCGAGCCGCGAACGCTCCATTGTGGGTATCAAGCGGGTCTCCAAGCCTGGCCTTCGTGTGTACGCAAAGTCCACCGAGATCCCCCTCGTCCACGGCGGGCTCGGCGTGGTAATTCTTTCCACCTCGTCCGGTCTGTTGACCGATCGGGAAGCAACCAAGAAAGGCGTGGGTGGGGAAGTCCTCGCCTACGTGTGGTGACCGACAATGTCACGTATTGGTCGCATGCCCATTGATATTCCCGCCGGTGTCACCGTCACTATTGCTGGACAAGACGTTTCGGTGAAAGGCCCCAAGGGTGAACTTTCCCTTCGGGTCAAGGAGCCTATTGTCGCTGCCATGGTTGAAAGTCAGGTCGTGGTGACCAGGCCTGATGACGAACGCGAATCACGTTCGCTCCACGGCCTGACCAGGACACTGATCAACAACCAGATTATTGGGGTGACCGAGGGGTTTACAAAAACCTTGCAGGTCGTCGGAACGGGTTACCGTCTGGCTGCTAAAGGCCAAGGAATCGAGTTTTCGCTCGGATACTCCCACCCCATCACCGTTGAACCCCCCGCGGGCATCGCTTTCACCATCGAAGGTAATGACAAGCTCATCGTGAGCGGCATCGACAAGCAAGCCGTCGGTGAGGTTGCTGCCAACGTTCGTAAACTTCGCAAGCCGGAGCCCTATAAGGGCAAGGGTGTGCGATACGAGGGTGAAAACGTTCGTCGCAAGGCTGGAAAGGCTGGTAAGTAGAGATGGCTTTCGTTAGAGGTAAGAGCCGTCAAGCGGCAAGGGATCGTCGTCACACCAGACTTCGCAAGAAGATTGTCGGCAGCGCAGAGAAACCCCGTTTAGTGGTGACTCGTTCCGCTAGGCACCTGTTCGTTCAGGTCGTGGACGACGCTAAAGGCCACACCTTGGCCTCGGCGTCGACAATGGAGCCTGATTTCCGTTCGTCGAAGTCAGACAAAACGGAAAAAGCAAAAAAGATTGGCGAACTTATCGCCGAGCGTGCCAAGAAAGCTGGAGTGGCGTCTGTGGTGTTCGATCGTGGCGGTAACCGCTACGCAGGACGCGTAGCAGCTGTCGCCGAGAGCGCACGAGAGAGCGGATTGGAACTGTGAGCGAAGAAGTGAAGGACGACTCCGTGACGGAGGCAGCCCCGGCAACAACGCCCGAGGCCGAGATTGCTAACGAGCCTCGCGAGGCTCGTCGCGGCGGACGCGAGCGTGCCCCTGGGGCACGTGACCGCGGTGCTCGTGAAAGCGAAAAAAGCCAGTTCCTGGAGCGTGTGGTCACCATTAATCGAGTGTCCAAGGTGGTCAAGGGCGGGCGTCGTTTCAGCTTCACCGCTTTGGTCGTCGTGGGGGATGGAAACGGAATGGTCGGGGTTGGCTACGGCAAAGCCCGCGAAGTTCCTACCGCCATTTCGAAAGGCGTTGAGGATGCGAAGAAGAATTTCTTCCGCGTTCCCCGCGTTGCACAGACTATTCCCCACCCCGTTCAGGGCGAAAAGGCGGCGGGCGTGGTGCTGTTGCGCCCCGCAACTCCCGGTACCGGTGTTATTGCCGGCGGGCCGGTTCGCGCCGTCCTCGAGTGTGCGGGCATCCACGATGTGCTGAGCAAGTCACTCGGATCCTCCAACACCCTCAATATTGTTCACGCCACTGTGGCGGCACTGAAGATGCTCGAAGAGCCTCGCTCTGTCGCCGCAAGGCGCGGAGCTGAGTTTGAAGACATCGCCCCCGCTCACCTTGTGCGCGCGGAGGCCGAAGCTGCGGCAGCGAAGGCAGGTGCCTAATGGCAAAAATGCTCAAAATTACTCAGGTGAAGTCGAAAATCAGTGAGAAGCAGAACATGCGCGACACTCTTCGAAGCTTGGGTTTAAGGCGAATAGGCGCTTCCGTCGTTCGTGAAGATACACCCGCCAACCGCGGGTATGTGCGCACCGTTGCACACCTGGTGAAGGTCGAGGAGATTGACTAATGGCTGAAGAAAAGAAGCCCGTTGCGAAAAAGCCAGCGGAGAAAAAGCCAGCGGCGAAAAAGCCTGCAGCCAAGAAACCTGCAGTGGCGAAAGATGCCGTAGCAAAAGCATCCGCGAAGAAGCCTGCGGCCAGCGCAGCCAAAGCCCCTGCGGCCAAGGCTGCCGCGGCAAAGCCCGCGGCGAAAGCTTCTGCCACGAAGGCTCCTGCGGCAAAAACTGCTGCCAAAAAGCCTGCGGCTAGTGCGGCAGCGCCAAAGGCGGCAGCCAAAGCTCCCGTCACGAAGGCGCCAGCAAAAGCTTCTAGTGCAACCTCTGACGTGAGCGCGACGGCTACGGAAAAGAAGGCCGCTCCTGTAGCGAAGAAGCCTGCAGCCAAGAAGTCTGAGGCTTCTAAGACTGTCGAGGCTCGTCCCGGAGTGGTGAAACTCCACCACCTCCGCCCAGCGCCCGGCGCCAAGAAGGCCAAGACCCGCGTCGGTCGTGGTGAAGGATCTAAGGGTAAGACTGCAGGTCGTGGAACTAAGGGAACGAAGGCTCGCTATCAGGTGCGCCCCGGTTTTCAGGGTGGCCAGTTGACCTCGGTGATGCGTTCGCCCAAGCTGCGCGGATTCACCAACCCCTTCCGCGTCGAGTACCAGGTCGTGAATGTTGGTCGCCTCGGTGAGCTGTACCCCAAAGGCGGCGAGGTCACGACCGCTGACCTGGTCGCAAAGGGTGCTGTTCGAAAGAACGAGAAAGTTAAGGTTCTTGCTGATGGTGACTTGAGTGTTGCGTTGACGGTGAGCGTTGACAAGGTCTCGAAGCAGGCTGTTGACAAGATTGTCAAAGCGGGCGGTTCCATCAAGGAGTAGTGCTGTGAGCCTGGTGGGTAAATGTCTCTGACTTTCTCACCAGGCTTGCCCAGCCGGTAAGCTCGAAACCACGTGCCACCGGGCACGTTCAGGAGGATGATGTGTTCAGTGCTATAGGGAGAATCTTCAAGACTCCCGACCTGCGGCGGAAGATTACCTTCACGCTGGCCATTGTCGCGGTGTTCCGCCTGGGGTCTTTTATCCCGGCTCCCTTCGTCGACTACCGCAACGTCCAGCAGTGTTTGGCGGGTAGTAGCAACACCGCCGGACTGTATGAACTCATCAACCTTTTCAGTGGTGGAGCCCTGCTCCAGCTGTCGATTTTTGCTTTGGGCATCATGCCCTACATCACCGCATCCATCATCACGCAGCTGTTGCGTGTGGTTATTCCCCACTTTGAGGCTCTGCACAAAGAAGGCCAGTCTGGCCAGGGCAAGCTCACCCAGTACACCCGCTACATGACCATTGGCCTTGCGCTATTGCAGTCGACCACCTTGGTTACGGTCGCTCGAAGCGGGGCGCTCTTTGGCTCGTCGGGGTCTCCCGCGTGTAACCAGTTGCTCTCTAACGACGCCTGGTACGCCATCATGCTGATGGTCATCACGATGACGGCAGGAACAGGCCTCATCATGTGGCTGGGCGAAATGATCACGGAGCGCGGGGTAGGTAACGGAATGTCGTTGCTCATCTTTGTGTCCATCTCCGCAACCTTCCCCTCGTCGCTGTGGGCTATCGGCCAGTCCAATGGCCCCACCATTTTCGTCGTAGTTTTGGCCATCGGGTTGATCATCATGGGTCTCGTTGTGTTCGTGGAGCAGTCGCAGCGGCGTGTGCCGGTGCAGTATGCCAAGCGCATGGTGGGCAAACGAACCTTTGGCGGAACGAACACCTACATCCCCATCAAGGTGAATATGGCGGGCGTTATTCCGGTCATTTTCGCCTCGTCGCTGTTGTATTTGCCCGCTCTTTTTGCGCAGTTCAACCTTGCCGGACCCGATGGCACCACGCCTGCGTGGGTCGTGTGGATTCAGAACAACCTCACCTCCGGTGACAATTTCCTCTACATGGCCTTCTATTTCTTGCTGATCGTCGGCTTTACGTACTTCTACGTCGCCATCATCTTCAACCCTGAAGAGGTGGCCGATAATATGAAGCGCTACGGTGGCTTCATCCCGGGCATTCGAGCTGGGCGAACCACCGCGGAGTATTTGGACTACGTCCTCACCAGGATTACGCTGCCAGGTTCGCTGTATTTGGGGCTTGTCGCGCTGATTCCGTTGGTAGCTCTGGCCACAGTGAACGCCAACCAGAACTTCCCCTTCGGTGGAGCGAGCATCCTGATTATTGTGGGTGTCGGTTTGGACACGGTGAAGCAGATCGATGCGCAACTGCAACAGCGTCACTATGAGGGCCTCCTCAAGTGACTTCTGGCACCAGGCTCCTCCTTATTGGCCCTCCCGGTGCGGGCAAAGGAACTCAGGCGAGTGAACTGTCGAAAGCCTTTGGGATTCCGGCGATTTCGACAGGGGATATTTTTCGTCACAACGTGAAGAGCGAAACGCCTTTGGGAGTTCAAGCCAAAGCCTTCATGGATGCCGGGGATAACGTTCCTGATTCTTTGACCAACGACTTAATCACTGACCGGTTGGACAACCCCGACTGTGGTGGAGGGTTCCTCCTCGATGGGTACCCGAGAACACCCGACCAGGTTCGACACCTTGATGAGTTCCTTGCAGGCCATGACACTGCCCTGGATGCCGTTGTTCAACTCGTCGCCGACCCGGACGTGGTGGTTGAGAGGCTTCGCAAGCGGTCTATTGATCAGGGTCGCACCGACGATGACGAGTCGGTTGTTCGCCACCGCCTCGGGGTGTACCTCGAGCAGACGGCCCCCTTGGTCGATTTGTTTACGGAGCGTGGACTGGTGGTGGTGGTGGATGCCATCGGAGACATCTCTGAGGTGACCCGGCGCATCATGGATGGTCTTGCCTCGCGCTCCATCGCGCCCTGACCACCCTCAGCGCTTGGGACTTGTGCGAGCGGTTTTCCGGGTCTAAGATAGAGCCTTGGTGTCAAAAAGGCCTCGATGGCTTTGTGGCCCAAAACGCATGACCAGTGCACTATTCGTTCCAACAAGACAGAGGCTATGGCCAACAAAGACGGCGTCATTGAAATCGAAGGCTCGGTTGTCGAAGCCCTTCCCAATGCAATGTTCAGAGTTGAGTTGACCAACGGTCACAAGGTTCTTGCTCACATTTCGGGAAAAATGCGTCAGCATTACATCCGAATCTTGCCTGAAGACAAGGTAATTGTGGAGCTCAGCCCGTATGACCTCACTCGTGGCCGCATCGTCTACCGGTACAAATAGCAACTGGATAAGGAACGGCCCGGGGAACCACTCGGGCACGAGGCCAGCGATGGAAAAGGAAACTCAATGAAGGTCAGCGCCAGCGTTAAGACCATGTGTGACAAATGCAAAGTCATTCGTCGCCATGGAAACGTGATGGTGATTTGCGAAAATCCCCGCCACAAGCAACGACAAGGTTAACAACTCAACACATTTAGCGCAGAGTCACGATCCCACTTTGTGGGGGACTCCTCGGGGAGAGGCCCGAGCACAGACTCTGCACCACACCTCTCAGCGCACCAGGAGAAATGACATGGCACGTCTTGCCGGAGTCGATATTCCCCGCGAAAAGCGGGTCGAAATCGCTCTCACCTATATTTATGGAGTCGGCCGCACCCGCTCGAAGCAAACGCTTGAGGCCACGGGCATCGACCCCAATATCCGAGTTAAAGATTTGACTGACGACCAGCTGTTGCAGCTTCGTGAGCACATCGAGGGCACATTCAAGGTGGAGGGTGATCTTCGCCGTGAAGTGACCGCCGATATTCGTCGCAAGGTGGAGATTGGCAGCTATCAAGGCTTGCGACACCGTCGCGGTCTCCCCGTGAGAGGTCAGCGCACCAAGACCAATGCTCGCACCCGTAAAGGCCCCAAGCGCACTGTTGCGGGCAAGAAGAAGGCCGCGTAGGCCTCGTATTGGTCCTCGCCCACACGATCTAGAATCACGGAGAAAAAATCATGGCAGCACCCAAGTCAGCCGCTCGCAAACCGCGGCGCAAGGTCAAGAAAAACATTGCTGTGGGCCAAGCCCACATCAAGTCGACCTTCAACAACACCATTGTTTCCATCACCGACCCTTCCGGCGCCGTCATATCCTGGGCGTCTTCGGGCGGCGTGGGCTTCAAAGGCTCACGCAAGTCAACCCCCTATGCCGCTCAGCTGGCCGCCGAATCGGCTGCACGCCAGGCTCAAGAGCACGGCATGAAGAAGGTTGAAGTCTTCGTCAAAGGGCCGGGTTCCGGTCGTGAGACAGCGATTCGTTCACTCCAGGCCGCCGGCCTGGAGGTGGGCTCGATTACCGATGTGACGCCTCAAGCGCACAACGGTTGCCGTCCGCCCAAGCGCCGTCGCGTATAGCGAGGTGATGGTTGACACGCCCGCGTGACAACCACAACCTCGAACCCCCCACAACCCCATAGTTAGTCGCGGCTCCGGCCGAACCTCAACCAAGTGTCATATAGCGGACACTTAGCCGAAAGGACACCCCAGTGCTCATTGCACAGCGCCCCACCCTGACAGAACAGACACTCTCCGATTTCCGCTCCACCTTCGTGGTCGAGCCTCTTGAGCCGGGCTTTGGTTACACGCTTGGTAACTCTTTACGTCGCACCCTGCTGTCCTCTATCCCTGGAGCAGCGGTCACGAGCATTCGCCTTGATAGTGTGCTGCACGAGTTCTCCACCGTGGCGGGTGTGAAAGAGGATGTTACAGAAATCATCTTGAACATCAAGAACCTGGTTGTCTCTAGCGAGCACGACGAGCCCATCACGGCCTACCTCCGTAAAACAGGCGCCGGTGCTGTGACAGCCGCAGACATTCAGGCACCGGCCGGTGTCGAGGTGCACAACCCCGAGCTTCACATCGCCACCCTCAACGACAAAGCAAGCTTCGAGCTCGAGCTGACCATTGAGCGCGGCCGCGGTTATGTGTCGGCAGTGCAAAACCGTAACGAGTATGCCGAAGCAGGCCAGATTCCGATTGACTCGATCTACTCTCCCGTGTTGAAAGTCACCTACCGGGTGGAAGCCACCCGTGCAGGAGAGCGCACAGACTTCGACCGTTTGGTTGTTGATGTGGAGACCAAGCCGTCGATGAGCCCCCGCGACGCACTGGCATCGTCGGGCCGCACCCTGGTCGAGCTATTCGGTTTGGCTCGCGACCTCAACGTCGAAGCTGAAGGTATCGAAATTGGTCCCGCTCCGGTAGAGGCTGTCCTCTCCAGTGAAATGGCGATGCCTATTGAAAGCCTGGACCTCACGGTCCGCAGCTACAACTGTTTGAAGCGCGAAGGCATCAACAACGTCAGTGAGTTGGTTGCTTTGTCCGAGCACCAGCTCATGAACATCCGCAACTTTGGACAAAAGTCCGTCGATGAGGTGCGCGACAAGCTCATCGAAATGGGTCTGTCACTCAAAGATCCCATCCCCGGCTTCGACGGCTCCGCTTTTTACAGCGGCTTGCAAGAAGAAGAATACTAAACCCGGTGGGGGCACCCCACCGCCAAGCCCTGTGATACACGGAAGAGAACACAACAATGCCTAAGCCCACAAAAGGACCCCGCCTGGGTGGCGGTCCTGCCCACGAGCGCCTAATGCTGGCCAACCTGGCGACAGCTCTGTTTGCCCACGGTCGAATTCAGACTACGGAGACCAGGGCAAAGCGCCTTCGTCCCCTGGCTGAGCGCCTCGTCACTTTCGCAAAGCGTGGAGATCTCCACGCTAGGCGTCGAGTGATGACCATCATTCGCGACAAATCTGTGGTGCACAAGTTGTTCATGGAAATCGCGCCTCAAGTGGACAAGCGCGAAGGTGGCTACACGCGCGTCATCAAGACTGGCTACCGCAAAGGCGACAATGCCTCTATGGCCATTATCGAGCTGGTTCTTGAGCCTGTAAACCCCAAGCCCAAGACGAAAAAGGCGAAGCCTGAGGCTGAAACTTCTGCCGCAGCGCCCGAAGTTGTCCCAGAGGTCTTCGAGATCGTCGATGCTCCCGAAGCCATCATCGTAGAGTCCAGCGAAGCCATTGAATCCGTCGAAGTGCCGCTCGAGGTAACAGAAGAAGCACCGGCCGACGAGGCTGTGTCTGAAGACGCTGTGTCTGAAGACGCTGCTGCTGATGAAGCATCCGCGCAAGCAGATGAGACTCCTGCTAACGACGCTCCTGAGGAAGACAAGAAGTAGCTGGTTGATGGCCGGCCCCCAGGGGCTGGCCATCCCGGCCAGCGCGTAGCGGGAGCCCGTGCGGCTTTCCTTTGTGGCCGCTCCTCTTACCACCTCTCACGCAGAGCGTGGGTGGGGAGTGTGTTCTTGGAGTAGCGTTGAACGCTGGCCTGGCCAGCAGTGTTTACACTGTCACACGTGAGTGTGCGATTCCGTGTTGAGTGTGCCTACCTGGGTACGCCCTACTCGGGTTGGGCAAAACAGCCTAACAAACCCAGTATTCAGGCATCTGTCGAGGTGGCTATTGCCACCGTGTTGCACTGCTCCCTCGCGGACATTTCTACCGTGGTTGCTGGGCGAACAGACGCAGGGGTTCACGCGCTGGGCCAGGTCTTTCATGTTGATGTGGCCGATCATGTCATTCTGCGCCCCGCACTGGTTGCCCGTTTGCTCAAAAGAGTGAACGGTGCTCTTCGCACCGACACAATTGTTATTCACTCTTTCGAGCCGGCCGTAGAAGGTTTTAACGCGCGCTTTTCGGCTTTGTCTCGCAGGTATGAGTACCGCCTGGCGGACCACCAGGCGAAGAAGAACCCGCTAACTGCGCAGCACACGGCGACGTCTCCCTTCGTGCTTGATGGTGAGGCCATGAACACCCTGGGTCAAGCGCTCCTTGGGCTGCACGATTTTCAGGCTTTTTGTCGCCCCAAGGTGGGTTCCACCACCATTCGCACCCTCCTGGACTATCGGTGGGTGAGGGCCGGGGACAACGTTTTGGTCGCAACACTTGTTGCCGACGCCTTCTGTCACTCGATGGTGCGCTCCCTGGTGGGAGCCGCAGTGAGTGTGGGGCGGGGGAAGATTTCCGTGGATGATGTTTTGGCGGCACGGGCGCGAGGTGCTCGCACAGATTGGTGGGTCACGATGCCTGCACAAGGTCTGACCATGATGGGGGTGGCCTATCCCGATGATGGTGAGGTAGCACTGCGTGCGAATGAAACCCGGAGGAGAAGGAAGGCCGCGGATTGACCCCACCGGCGTTGTCCTCTAAGCTTCAGTGTTGGTAACAATCGCCGATTGAGTGCCAGGTTGAGCCCTCCACCGGGTCGTTCTGAATGTCAGAACTCCCACGGAGCGGGATTCACGAACACCTCGAACCGTAAAGGAATGTCGCATGACGCGCACCTTTTCTCCCAAGCCTGCCGATGTGCAGCGCGAGTGGCTTGTTATTGATGCCGAAGACGTTGTGCTTGGGCGCCTGGCCTCCCACGCGGCCGCGTTACTGCGTGGCAAGCACAAGCCCACCTTCGCCCCCCACATGGACATGGGCGACCACGTCATCATTGTGAACGCCGACAAGGTTGTCCTCACGGGCTCCAAGTTGTCACAAAAGAAGGCTTACCGTCACTCAGGCTACCCGGGTGGTTTGAGCTCCATCACCTATGACAAGTTGATGGAAACCAACCCTGTTCGCGTGGTCGAAAAGGCTGTGCGCGGAATGCTCCCCAAGAACACTCTTGGCCGCGAGCAGATGGCAAAGCTCAAAGTCTATGCGGGTGACGCACACCCCCACCAGGCTCAGATGCCCAAGCCCTACTCCCTCGATCAGATCGCGCAGTAGCGCAGAAGCTAAGGACACAACATCGTGGCTACGACAGAAGACATCAAAGATTCCCCCGTGGAAGAGCAAGTCCCCACCACTTTTAGCACCGAAACCCCTACCGGGTCAGAGGTTGTGGAGAAGAAGCCTCGCCCCAAGCTGACCGTCAGCGGCCACGCCGTGGGTCGACGCAAGCAGGCAATTGCCCGCGTGCGTCTCGTTCCAGGAACGGGCTCCTACATCGTCAACGGGCGCACCCTGGAAGAGTATTTTCCCAACAAACTTCATCAGCAACTCATCAATGATCCTTTCACCGTCCTCGACCTTGGTGGAGGGTACGACGTGATTGCTCGGATCACCGGGGGTGGACCTTCCGGTCAGGCCGGCGCGTTGCGTTTGGGTATCGCGCGTTCGCTCAACCAGATTGATGAAGAAAACAACCGTGCCGTGCTCAAAAAAGCGGGGTTCCTTTCCAGGGATTCCCGAGTGAAAGAGCGTAAGAAGGCCGGTCTCAAGAAGGCTCGTAAGGCTCCGCAGTACTCGAAGCGTTAGTCGCTGCCCCAGCCTGCTGATGGCTCGCTTATTTGGCACCGATGGGGTGCGGGGGCTCGCAAACCGTGAACTCACCGCCGATATGGTGGTGCGACTGTGTCAGAGTGCTGCCCTGGTCTTGACCAAAGGGCGCCACGCTGACGAGCTCAAAGCGGAAGGCCGCAGGCCCCGCGCGGTGATAGCCAGGGACCCTCGGGTGTCGGGCGAGTTTTTAAGCGCGGCTGTTGCGGCAGGCTTGGCAAGTTCGGGAATTGACGTGTACGACGCGGGAGTTGTGCCGACTCCCGCCACTGCTTTTCTTGTGCGTGATGGTGATTTCGATTTTGGTGTGATGGTGTCCGCCTCACACAACCCGGCTCCCGATAACGGCATCAAGTTCTTTTCCTACGGGGGGACCAAGCTCCCCGATGAGGTAGAGGACCGTATCGAGCAGGTCATGAGTGAGGCTCCGCTGGCGCCCACCGGTGCGGGGGTGGGTCGTATTGCGCGCTTCGCTGACGCGGAAGACCGCTACGTGATGCACCTTCTCGGGACGCTGGATCGAGATTTGGCGGGACTCCATGTCGTGATTGACTGCGCCAACGGCGCTGCTTCGGGAATTTCTCCCCGAGTGTTCCAAACGGCTGGGGCGACCGTCACCGTCATCGGGGATAAGCCTGATGGCCTCAACATTAACCTGGGCTGCGGGTCTACCGATCTTGCGGCGCTGCAAGCAAAGGTGCTGGAGTTGGGGGCCGATTTTGGTGTCGCTCACGATGGTGACGCCGACCGGGCTCTTGCCATAGACCACACGGGCCGCATTATCGACGGTGATCGCATCATGGCCATTTTGGCGCTGTCGATGAAGAAAGCGGGGACTCTCGCCCACAACACTCTTGTGGCAACGGTGATGTCTAACCTGGGCCTTCGAAAAGCGATGGCGGAGGCGAATATTACGCTCAAAGAAACTGCGGTCGGAGACCGCTATGTGCTCGAAGAATTAGAGCGCACAGGAGCGAGCCTTGGTGGCGAACAATCCGGCCACATTATTTTGACTGAGCACTCCACGACCGGGGACGGCGTCCTCACGGGCCTCCACCTCGCCCGGGAAATTCTGCGCACCGGGTTGACCTTGGCTGAGCTTGCCAATCAGATGGAGGTGTATCCGCAGGTGCTGGTGAACGTCGCGGGGGTGGACCGGAGTGCGCTGCACACCAACGAAGTTGTTGCACACGCTGTGTCTGCTGCGCGGGAGCAACTGGGCCAGTCGGGCCGGGTTGTGTTGCGGCCTTCGGGAACCGAGGCGCTAATTCGGGTGATGGTGGAAGCTCCTGATGAGCACACCGCAACATCTCTTGCCCACGCGCTTGCTACGGTGGTCACCGAGCAGCTCGCTATTGGCTAGGTTTTGCGCAGCAGGACTGTATTGATGCGGTGGTCAGATTCTTTGCGAAGAATCAGAGAAGCGCGTGGCCTGGTGGGAAGAATGTTTTCGATCAAGTTGGGTTCATTAATTTCACGCCAAATTCTTCGCGCTTCTGCCCGGGCATCAGGTTCGGCAAGGCCGGCGTAGCGATGGAAGTAACTGCGAGGATCCATAAACGCTCCGCGCTGGAGCGCGATGAGGCGCTCTTCGTACCACCGGGCAATATCGGGGGTTCTCGCATCGAGATAGATTCCAAAATCAAAAAGATCACTGACAGCCAACGCGGAGTTAGTTGCCGGCGGCGCTAAGACGTTGAGGCCTTCGATAATGACAATGTCGGGGTGGTCTATGTCAAGCATTTCACCCGGCACACGGTCGTAGGTCAGGTGGGAGTAGACCGGTGCGCTGACCGGGGAGACACCACTTTTGAGTTGGGCGACAAACCTCAACAGCGCTCGTCGGTCGTAGCTTTCGGGGAAACCTTTGCGTTCCAATAAACCTTCTGCCTGGAGCGTGGCCAACGGGAGGAGAAAGCCGTCCGTGGCGATAAGGGACACCCGAGGAGTGTCAGGGTTCTTCGAGAGAAGTTCGGCCAACACCCGTGAGGTGGTGGATTTTCCTACAGCGACACTGCCTGCCACCCCGATAATGAAGGGCGTGCGGGACATGGTGTCGCCGAGGAACTCTCGGGTGATGGAGTGCACGTGGCGGGCGCCCTCGACGTAGAGTGCAAGGAGTCTCGCGAGAGGCTGGTAGACCTCCATAACTTCTGTGGCATCCAACATGTCTCCCACAGATCGCACCCGCGCAAGATCGGCGTCGCTGAGCGAGCTGGAGGAACCGGGAGCAAGGCGCGCCCACGTCGCCCGGTCATATTCGACAAAAGGGCTACCGTTTTCTGTGGGGAGCACAGTCGACGTCATAGCCCCAGGGTAGTGCGCCCGGTCACCGGGTGCCCATCGCCTAAGATTGTCCCCATGTGTGGAATTGTGGGGTATGTGGGGGAGCGCTCCAGCGTGGAGGTGCTTCTGGGAGGCCTTGCCCGCCTGGAATACCGTGGATATGATTCCTCAGGGATAGCGATTATTGACCATTCCGGCCACCTCGTTTCTGAAAAAAAGGCAGGGAAACTGAGCGCGCTGCGCGAAGAGCTCGCCGCCTCACCCTTGAGTGAGGGCCATACGGGCATAGGGCACACCAGGTGGGCTACCCACGGGTCGCCCACCGATGAGAACGCTCACCCTCATCTTGCTGATGGCGGAAAATTGGCGCTCATTCACAACGGCATCATCGAAAACTTTGACGAACTCAAAACCGAGTTGCGCGCCCAGGGTGAAGAGTTTCTCTCGGACACTGATTCTGAGGTTGCCGCTGTGATGGTGGGGCACGCCTACCGCGAGACAGGGAACCTCACGACGGCTCTCCAACAGGTCGTCAAACGCTTAGAAGGGGCTTTCACGCTGCTTGTTGTTCACCAGGACCACCCCGGTGTGGTGGTGGGGGCGCGACGCAATTCTCCCCTCGTTGTGGGGGTAGGTGAGGGAGAGAATTTCCTCGGCTCCGATGTTGCTGCCTTTGTTGCGTTCACCCATAAAGCCTTAGCCCTTGGCCAGGACCAGATTGTGACAATTACGCCCACCTCGATTGACGTGGTCACTTTTGAGGGCGAGCCGGTCACGCCCTCTGAGTTCACGGTGGACTGGGATGCCTCCGCTGCCGATAAGGGCGGCTGGTCAAGCTTCATGGCCAAAGAAATTTCGGAAGAACCCGATGCTGTTGCCAACACCCTGCGGGGTCGCATCAGTGCAGAAGGTGCAGTGTCACTGCCCGAGCTCGCTGCACTGCAGGTGGGCGAGATTGACCGCATCATTTTTATCGCCTGTGGTACAGCCTCCTACGCTTCCATGCTGGGTGCCTACGCGATGGAAAAATGGGCGGGTATCCCTGCGACCGTGGAACTTTCCCACGAGTTTCGCTACCGAGACCCCGTGGTGACCCCTCGGACTCTTGTGGTGTCCGTCAGTCAGTCTGGTGAAACCATGGACACGTTGATGGCGGTGCGGTTTGCCGCAGAGGCCGGAGCCATGACGCTGTCGATTTGTAATACGCAGGGCGCTACTATTCCCCG
>Ga0105054_10004984_pt1 | contig 19429 bp, 15 predicted proteins | sample BON02_FD_78091 | JGI IMG/M metagenome (GOLD analysis project Ga0105054, IMG submission 78091) | Freshwater microbial communities from Lake Bonney liftoff mats and glacier meltwater in Antarctica - BON-02 (megahit assembly) | ecosystem: Environmental > Aquatic > Freshwater > Ice > Glacier...
TAAAATCGATTGGCATTGCCACCTGTTCGCCATGAGGTATGTTTAGCCAAGGGTTCATTCAGCCTTAAATCACCTTGCAAATTTTGAAATCCGCTTGTCATGCAGTAATCGTCTCCAACAATGCGGGTAATTCACGAACCATACTGCCTATATCACCAGCACCTAAGGTTATCAACACATCACCGTCACTCAATAATCCAGGCAATATTTCAAACAAGTCCTGCTTATTTTCTACAAATACAGGTTCAACTTGACCACGTAAACGAATCGCACGACATAAACTTTTAGCATCAGCGCCCGCTATTTTATGTTCACCTGCCGCATAAACTTCCATCACCATCAACACATCGACCGTTGATAATATATGAGCAAAATTTTCAAATAAGTCACGGGTGCGGCTGTATCTATGCGGTTGAAATACAACAACAAGACGCCTATCTGGCCAACCCGCTCTAAGTGCTGCAACGGTGGCTGCAATTTCAGTAGGGTGATGACCATAATCATCGATCAATAACACCTCCCCACCTAGTGTTTTTAACTCACCAAAAATATTAAAGCGTCGATTAACACCCGCAAATTGAAGTAATGCCCGTTGGCATGCTTCAATGGGTACGCTTAAGTTTCTAGCTACAGCTAGTGCTGCCGTTGCATTCAAGGCATTGTGTAAACCTGGCATGTTTAAGGTAACGGGAAAAGTATGTCCAGATTTTTTATCAATCACACTAAAGTGACTTTGACCTTGTGCTTGTTGTAATGCAATGATTTGAAAGTCTGCTCGTTCATCAGTGCCGTAGGTCATTACTGGGCGAATTACATCTATTAATAATTCTTGTACTACTGGGTCATCAATACACATCACTGCCAAACCATAAAATGGTAAATGGTGTAAAAATTCTATAAATGTGGCTTTTAACTTTTCAAAATCGCCGTCATAAGTCGCCATATGATCTTCATCAATATTGGTCACTACCGAGATCATGGGTTGTAAAAATAAAAACGACGCATCACTTTCATCTGCTTCAGCGACTAAATAACGACCACTTCCTAATTTTGCATTAGTGCCGGCACTATTTAAGCGACCACCGATAACAAATGTTGGATCCAAGTCACCTTCACTTAATAAGGCGGCAACTAAACTCGTTGTTGTTGTTTTGCCGTGTGTACCTGCGATTGCGATGCCATAACTAAATCGCATCAACTCTGCCAACATTTCTGCTCGCGGTACTATCGGAATTCGTAGTTCTCTCGCTGCTTGCAACTCTATATTATCTTCAGCCACGGCAGTGGTGACCACCACCACTTCAGCACCCGCTAAATAGGCTGGATCATGACCAATCATCACCGTAGCACCTAAGTCACGCAAGTGATCAATCAATGCATTATTAACTAAATCTGAACCTGAAACTTCATAACCCAAATTTAGTAACACTTCAGCGATACCTCCCATTCCCACACCACCGATACCGATGAAATGAATATGTTTAACGCGACTTTGCATTGCTGATGTTAATTTATGCATGGCTTACCTCTTTCAAACAAATATCAGCAACTACTTTTGCTGTGCCTAATTTAGCTTGGCTACGAGCTGCATTTGCCATTTTTAATAATTGCTCACGATTATCAATAAAAAAACTTAGTTCTTTTAATAATAAATCAGCCGTCAACGTATCTTCTGGAATTAACTGTGCGGCACCTGATGTCATTAAAACCAATGCATTATGAGTTTGATGATCATCCACAGCATAAGGGTAAGGAACCAATAGCGCCCCCACTCCACTAGCGGCCAATTCTGCAATTGTTAACGCGCCAGCACGACAAATCACTAAATCTGCCCATGCATAAGCACTGGTCATATCATCTATAAAAGCGGTCACCTCAACTTTGATAGTTACACCCTCATAATTTTGCCGGCAATCACTTAGATGGCGTTCACCGCATTGATGTTTTATTTCGAATAAGTTCGGTTGATTAATAAGTGCCATCGCTTGCGGCACTGCATTGTTTAGAGCTTTAGCACCTAAACTCCCTCCTAATACTAACAATCGTATTGGACCCATTCTGCTAGCAAATCGGTTATCAGGTGGGGAGATTGATTCAATACTTGCTCTAACAGGGTTACCTACCCACAATGCGCCTTGAGATGTATCGAAACTTTGTGTAAAGCCCTCTAATACTTGCTTTGCAAGCTTTGCTAACAAGCGATTAGTCAATCCTGGAATTGCATTTTGTTCATGTATTACTACTGGCGTTCGAAGTAGCCATGCAGCCAGACCACCGGGGCCAGAAGCGAAACCGCCCATTCCTAATACAACATCTGGCTTAAGTTTTTTTATCGCGATTATTGCTTCATATACTGCTTTCAACAACCGAAATGGTGCTAATGCCCAGCCTATCAAACCATTGCCACGTAACCCTTTCACATGGATAAAGGTCAATGGATAACCCGCTGCAGGAACTAACTTTGCCTCAATACCATTTTCAGTTCCCATCCAGAACACATCACAATGTTGCAACCGTAATTCATCGGCGACGGCTAATGCCGGGAAAACATGTCCACCAGTGCCGCCAGCCATAATCAATACCCGCGTGGTCATCGACGTAACCTCGCTGCAGCTCTTTCGGGTTGACGTGTTTCTAAATCAACACGGAATAATAATCCTATTGCAACACAGGCAATCACCAAACTACTACCGCCATAACTCATCAATGGTAAGGTCAAACCTTTAGTTGGCAGTACGCCCATATTTACGCCCATATTGATACAGGCTTGAATACCTATCCATATACCAATGCCGTAGGCTAATTGAGCGGCAAATACTTGTCCTGCTAACTCTGCTGCTCGACCAATAGCCAAGGCCCGCCACACAAATATGAAGAATAAAACAATCACACTCATTGCGCCGATCAGACCTAATTCTTCAGCAAGAATAGAGTACAGAAAGTCAGTATGAGCCTCTGGTAGATAAAACAGTTTTTGCATACTACTGCCAAGTCCAACACCCAACCAATCGCCACGTCCAAAAGCAATCAGCGCTTGAGTTAATTGGAAACCACTATCAAAAGGGTCTGCCCACGGATTCATAAAACTTTGCAGACGCTCCATTCGATAAGGTTCAATCCATATCATCAGTGAGAAACCTGCGCCGAGAGCTATGATTAATGCAGCAAACACATCTAAACGTGCTCCACCTAAAAACAACATGGAAAGTACTGTCGATAAAATCACCACCACAGAACCTAGATCGGGCTGAGACAATAACAATCCTGCAGCAACTACAAGTAGAAACAATGGCGCAAATATTTTAAAGAATGATGTTTTTAATTGTCCATAATGTCGTTGTAAATAATCAGCTATGTAGATAATGGCTAGGAGCTTGATAATTTCTGCAACTTGAATATTGACTGGACCCAATGGCAACCAACGTCGACTACCATTAACTAGACGACCGACACCAGGAATTAATACCAATACTAATAAGACAGTGCCAAACACTAATAAATGAGGCGCATATCTTTGCCATGTTGACAAACGTACCGAATAAATTAGCCAACCTACACCAAGCCCAACTATTGCAAATAAAAACTGACGCGTAAAATAATAAAAAGGTTGGTCTAATTTACTGTCGGCCATACTTATAGAGGCTGAACCTACCATCACCAGACCAATTATTAATAAGGCCATCGTCGAAAATAATAAACGACGATCAAATGTCATTACATCATCATTCATATGCACGCCGCCTTTACTGCAGATTCAAATACATTACCGCGTTCGTCATAACCACTAAACATATCAAAACTGGCACAGGCAGGCGATAACAAAACACTATCTCCCGCGCGGGCTAATTTTTGAGCCTTCATAACGGCATCTTGCATCGTTATTGCATAATTGATTTCGACTTCTTTTGGCACCACCTTGGCAATTAACTTACTATCTCTACCAATTAAAATCACGGCACGTACATGCTGTTTCAAGGTGGAAGTTAACGCTGAAAAATCTTGATCTTTACCTACTCCACCTGCAATAAGTATGATTTTACCGCCAGCCTCTAAACCTTCAATCGCAGCAATACTTGCACCAACATTAGTTGCTTTTGAATCATTAAACCAACGGATATATTTATGATCTGCTACCAAGCGACAACGATGTTGCAAACCGGAATATTGTTGTAACGCACCCAACATGCCAGGCATCGATAAACCCATTGCTGAACCTAATGCCAAAGCTGCTAATGCATTGGCTATATTATGCTTGCCGACAATTTTTAGATCTTCGACTGTTATTAAGGCTTGATGGCCTTCTGCTAACCATTGCTGACCATTCTGGTTGATAACACCAAAATCAATGCCTTCACTCACGTGTAAACTAAATCCAATTTGATTTCGGTCGGGACGTACTAATTTGTTCACAATTAGATCATCACGGTTAATCACCATGACACCATCACCATTAAATATTCTTGCTTTTGCTCTTTGATAGTCTTGCACGCTGTCATAACGATCAAGATGATCTGGGCTTACATTCAACACAGTAGCCGCAAAAGCATTCAAAGATGTCACCGTTTCTAACTGAAAACTAGACAATTCAACAATATAAAAATTTGGCGCTGGTTCGCATATCAAATCTAATGCGGGTGTTCCTAAATTACCACCAACACGCATTGTTTGACCTGCTTGTACGACCATTTCAGCTAATAAAGTAGTGACTGTACTTTTTCCATTTGAACCCGTAATAGCCACTATCGGAGCGTTGGCATAACGAGCAAATAATTCAATGTCACCCACTAACTCTATACCCGCTTGTCTTGCAGCTACAATTTCTGGAAGACGTGGATCCACACCGGGGCTAATAACAATTACATCTGCTTGCTGTAACCAATGGCTATCTAAGCCACCAACATGAATGATTACTTCAGGGTATTCAGTCTGTAAAGTGACTAAGCCTGGTGGTTGATCACGTGTATCCATAACCGCCACGGTGTAACCTTGTTTAACCAAGAATCGCACGCATGACAGACCTGTTTGGCCGAGGCCAATAATCAGATATGACGGTATATGTGTAGCTTGATTCGGCATAAGGTTCATCGTATTTTCAAACTCGCTAGGCCGATCAATACTAGAAATACGGTAATAATCCAAAAACGTACAATAATCCGAGGTTCAGGCCAACCTTTTAATTCGTAGTGATGATGGATCGGTGCCATTAAAAATACACGTTTACCGCGTAACTTATAGGAACCCACTTGTAAAATTACTGATAAAGTCTCAACAACAAACACGCCGCCCATGATCAATAACACCAATTCTTGATGAATCAACACTGCAACAATTCCTAAGGCAGCGCCTAATGCTAAAGCACCGATATCACCCATAAATACTTGTGCTGGGTAGGTATTAAACCAGAGGAAACCCAAGCCGGCTCCGACCATCGTGGCACAGAACACGGTTAACTCACCAACACCGGGTATATATGGTATCGAAAGATAACGAGCAAATTCAGCATGACCCGTAACATAACTAAATAGGCCTAATGCTGCAGCAACCATTACCGTTGGCATAATTGCTAAGCCATCAAGTCCATCAGTCAAATTCACCGCATTACTACTACCTACAATCACTAAATATGTGAGCAACATATACCAGCCACCTAGTGGTATCACTACACCTTTAAAAAATGGCACTATCAGTTGCGTTTCTACTGGCCCAATTGCTGTCATATATAAAAAAATGGCAGCGCCAGCGCCTACAACTGATTGCCAAAAATATTTATAACGACTCAATAATCCTCTAGTATCTTGACGAACTAACTTAATGTAATCATCAACAAAACCAATTACACCAAATGCTAGGGTTACAATTAGTACAACCCAAACGTAGCGACTAGCTAAATTAGCCCAAAGCAAGGTACTGACCGCAATCGCGACCAAGATCAAAGCCCCACCCATTGTTGGCGTACCACTTTTGCTTAAGTGGGATTCGGGGCCATCATCACGAACAACTTGGCCGATCTGCTTAAAACTTAAATGACGGATCATTGTAGGTCCAACAATTAAGGCGATACCTAAAGCGGTTATTACACCTAAAATGGCACGTAAAGTAAGATATTGAAATACATTAAAACCACTGTAGTACTGGGTTAGATATTCACTTAAAGATAACAACATCAGACTTTACCCTCTTCGGCCAGCGAATCTGCCAGCTTATCTAATTGCATAAAACGTGAACCTTTAATTAAACAAGTCACATCTTTGGTAATGACTTGTTTTAGATAGGTTTCAAGTGTTGCTACATCATTAAAATGCTGTGATCCATCACCAAAAGTTTGGCAAGCATTTTTACTTTGCACACCTACGGTTAATAATCTATTGATGCCTGCATTTTTTGCCTCTACGCCCATTTGAGAATGTAAGTGTTCACTATCTTCACCCAACTCACCAAAGTCACCTAATACCAACCAATGCTCACCAGAAAACATCGCTAAGGTTGCTAAAGCTTGTGTGTATGAACCTGGATTTGCGTTGTAACTATCATCAAGTAACTGGAACTGATTGAGTCCTTTTCGCAATTGCAATCTATGTGGCACCACAACCATGGTTGCCAAACCTTTAGCCATTGCCTCAGCTGCAATACCCATCGCATGCGTAATGGTTATCGCTGCAAGCGCATTAGCAACATTATGCATACCAGGTAATGGCACATTGATATAATGAAATTCACCAACAAGCTCAACCATAAAATGACTCGAACTCGTATCGAGCTGTAAATCGTTTGCGATGATATCTGCATCATTATCTAAAGCAAAACTAAGGCTTTTTCTGTCAGCAAGTACTTGCTTCCACTCATTCACATAATCCATATCGGCATTGAATACCCCTACACCATCATCAGCGAGACCGAAGAATATTTCTGCTTTTGCTTTTGCTACGCCCATCAAGTCACCAAAACCCTCTAAATGAGCTGCTGCGACATTATTAATCAGTGAAAACTGTGGCTGAGCCATATCAACTAGACGTGAAATTTCACCTCGATGATTCGCGCCCATTTCTATTACGGCATAATCAGTCGAAGCACTTAAACGAGTTAACGTTAGTGGCACACCGAGTTCATTATTCAAATTACCTTGCGTAGCGATCACTGAACCACATTGACGCAATATAGCTGCAATCATTTCTTTGACGGTGGTTTTGCCATTGCTACCGGTCACGGCAACAATATTGGCATCACTTTGTTGTCGCCAAAATTTTGCTAAAATGCCGAACGCTTGCACCACATCACTCACCACTAATTGTGGCAATGGGTCATGTTGTCTTACCGATACAAGTGCAGCACTGGCACCCGCCTGTCTTGCTGCAGCAATATAGTCATGGCCATCAACATGTTCACCAGCAATCGCTACAAACAGAGACCCTAACAACACTTTACGACTATCAATTGCGGTACCCGTTATCACAACATCGACCATAGGAGCTTCGCAACCTAAGACAGTTGCAATTTGAGATAAATATAACGGAAGGCTCACGATTTAAACCTCAGTAACGATTGAGTGGCATCATTGGCAGCAAGCAAAATTTGTTGAACAACTACCGCATCGCTAAACGGTTGTTTCACACCAGCGATTTCTTGATATTGTTCATGTCCTTTTCCTGCAAGCAATACAATATCAGTAGCTTTAGCATGACTTACTACATAAAAAATCGCTAACTGACGATCATGCTCAATATGCACGTTTTGTTGTTGTTTAATGCCAGATAAAATATCGTGGACAATCGTAGCTGGCGTTTCACTTCGAGGGTTATCATCAGTTAATACGATCTTATCGGCATAAAGCTCAGCTACCTGCCCCATCAATGCCCGCTTACCCACATCACGGTCACCGCCACAACCAAATACACACCATAGCTGACCATTACTTGCTAGGTGAACTCGCAATGATTTTAACGCTTGCTGAAGTGCATCAGGTGTATGTGCAAAATCTATAACAATATGAGGCTGTTGATTACCGCCATAACATTGCATACGACCATCAACTGAATGACATTGTGCTAAGGCTTTCACTACAGAATAAAATGACAGATTAATTGCTAATAGACTCGCTGCTGCGGCTAATAGGTTATCGACATTAAATCGACCTAATAAACCACTCTGAATATCGGCAGAAAATGACTCGCCAATCAGTGCAAAGTTTAATCCATCACTCGTCGCTTGAATTGTTTGTGCTTGTAGTGACGCGTCATTTTGGCCTAGGCTGCTATAGGTCATTAAATTCAAGGCATTCTTTGCAGTCAAACGTGTAATCAATAACCTTCCAAAGTCATCATCACTATTTATCACGGCAGTTTTAATGTTGGCCATCTCAAATAAACGCTGTTTTGCAGCAGCATAACGAACCATGTCTTGATGATAATCTAGATGATCACGACTTAAATTTGTCAGTACTGCCACATCGACATCAACACCATTTAATCGACCTTGTTCGAGTGCATGTGATGATGCTTCTATTACTACATACTTGATTTTTTGCTGATATAAATTAGCTAATGCAGCTTGCAAACTCACTGGATCCGGCGTGGTCATTCCACTGGACTGTAATTTATTAAGTCGGCCCACACCCAAGGTACCAATAACACCACAAGGTAGACCCAAAAACTCTAAACTTTGAGCAATAAACTGACTTACCGATGTTTTACCATTAGTACCGGTCACCGCGATCACCGTCATCGCTAATGAAGGATGGCCATAAAAGCGAGCGGCACAACACCCCACTTTATCTGCTAACTTTCTTATTGGGTAAGCGTTAACATTTGCTCGGACTAACGCCAACGTTTCTTGCTCAGACAATACTTGATTGGCATCAAACAACACGACTATCGCGCCTAATGTAAGTGCTTGCTGTATATATAGCGCACGTTGTTCTTTATTAGCTGACAATGAGATAAATAAATTACCGCGTTGTACTTTGCGGCTATCTAAAGTCAATCCTGTTATTGTTTGCTCGGCAAGTACAGACGGATCAACGAACATACCCGCTAACAACATCGATAAAGTATGTTTATTTGCCACCATCATTGTTGCGCAACCAACATTCGTGACGCAGGTAAATTATCTGGGTCAATATTGAGCAAACGCATCGCACTCGTCATTACTACTGAAAATACTGGCGCGGCCACTAAACCACCATAATAAACGCTACCTTGAGGCTCATCGATCATCACGACCATTGCTAATCGTGGTTTGCTGGCCGGAATCACGCCAGCAAATACTGACACATATTTCGCATCTGAATAGCCACCTACCGACGCTTTTTTCGCGGTACCGGTTTTGCCTGCTACTTTATAATTTTCCACTGCAGCTTTTTGGGCAGTTCCACCAGGTAAAGCAACACTTTCCATCATGCCGAGTATACGTTTCATGGTGTCGCTTGAAAATACGCGGCGCCCAGCGGGTAAATTATCCGTTTTCATTAAGCTCACTGGGCGCAAAATACCGCCATTGGCAAGTACCATATAAGCGCGAGCCAGCTGCAACGTTGACGTAGCCATACCGTATCCAAATGCCAACGTTGCTCGGTCAAATGCTCCCCATGTTTGCAGATCAGGCAAGCTGCCCATTGCCTCACCGGGGAAATAAGCGCCGGTTGGTTGACCTAAGCCAAACGAAGAAAAGCCTTGCCATAATTCCTCAGGCTCTAAAGCCAGAGCGACTTTACTTGCACCTACATTGCTAGATTTTTGGATCAATGTCGCTAAATTAATTTCACCTAAATTATGATGATCTCTTATGGTATGTCCACCAGCGTTAAAATAACCAGGATTAGTATCAATTATTGATTGTTCCGTAAATTTGCCTGATTTTATGCCAGTAGCAACAGTAAACGGCTTGACCGTTGAACCTGGTTCAAACAAATCAATAACCGCGCGATTACGATAATCACTGGCGCTTAAACCGCGACGATTATTGGGATTAAACGCTGGTTGATTCACCATTGCTAAGACTTCGCCTGTCTCTATATCTAAAATAACAGCAGAACCCGAACTTGCATGGTATTTATTGACTGCTAACTTAAGAGCTTGATAACTTAAATATTGCAGACGTAAATCGATGCTCAATCTGATGTTTTCGCCAGCCTTACTTGCTACTAGCTGCTCACCACCTCCCACGTAACGCCCATATCTATCACGCATCATGCGTTTTAAACCTGGCACACCTTTTAAATGTTCATCATGAGTTAACTCAAGCCCTTCTTGACCTTTGTCATCCACATTGGTAAATCCAATCAAATGGGCTGTCACTTCACCTGCTGGATAATAACGCTTATATTCTCGTTGTAGTGCGACGCCAGCGATATTAAGCTGTTTTACTTTATCTGCCAGATCTGGTGAGATTCGTCTTTTTAAATAGACAAATTCACGCGACTTATTTGCAATGATTTTTTTCTTAACCGCACTTATATGTATCGCTAACAACTCAGCAAGCTCTGCTAACTTTGCATCATTAATCGATATTTCTTGTGGATTAACCCATACCGAATCAACGGGTGTACTAATCGCAAGTGGCTCGCCATGCCTATCGAGTATCATTCCGCGATGTGCAGATACCTTGACATCACGTAGATGGCGAGCATCGCCCTGTTCACGTAAAAACTCAGAATTTAACACCTGAATATCTGCCAAACGCCAGGCAAGACCCAGTACTAAACAGATAAAGACTAGGCGGACCAAATTTAATCGCCAAGAACCAACCTGAGTAACGATGTTAGCCCGACCGCTCATGGCTTAATCACCACCGTCATATCAGCCGTTGGCGCAAGCATTTCTAAACGAAGTTCCGCTTGCTGTTCAATTCTTGCAGGACTGGCCCACGTGCTTTGCTCCAACAGTAAACGACCCCATTCTTCATTGAGGTGATCACGTCTTTGCTCCGCTTTTTGCAGTGCTACAAATTCTATCCGACCTAAATGTTTGCTATAAACAACGCCTACCGCAGTAATAATTACCGCAATAATGATCACCAATAATGGCAATTCAATTCGTAATGGCTCTAATCTATCGACCAACATCACATCAATTTCTCGACAATACGCAAGACAGCACTTCGTGCTCGTGGATTAACCGTCAATTCACCTTTACCCGCTTTGATAGCTTTGCCAATCAACTTGACGCGTGGATGAAGTTCATCGGCTCGCACAGGGAAATATGAGGGTAAATCATCACCTTTTGCTTGTTCACGGAAATAACGTTTTACGATACGATCTTCTAATGAGTGGAAACTGATTACCGCTAAGCGGCCACCTACAGCGAGTACATCTAATGCTTGCTCCAAGCCAGTAGTTAAATCACCTAATTCATTATTGATATAAATGCGTATTGCCTGAAAAGTCCGTGTTGCAGGATGTTTGTGTTTTTCACGAAAAGGACTCGCCTTGTCGACCAAATCTGCCAACTGCTTTGTCGTAATGATCGGAGATGCATCACGCGTTTCAACAATCGCACGAGCGATGCGTGTTCCAAACCGTTCTTCACCCAAGGTTTTAATTACATGGGCAATATCTTCCATCTCAGCAGTGGCCAACCACTCTGCAGCACTGATCCCCGCATCCGGATTCATACGCATATCTAGAGGGCCATCTTTTTGAAAACTAAAACCACGTCCAGCCTCATCAAGCTGCGGCGATGACACACCAATATCTAACAAAATGCCATCAATTTTACCTTGCCAAACACGTGCCTCTGCAGCAATGACTAAATCAGCAAATGAACACTGTTCGATACTAAAACGTGGATCGTGCTGTGCTAAATCTTGCCCTACAGCAATCGCTTCAGGATCTTTATCTAAACCGAGTAATCGTCCATTATCAGATAATTGCGTCAGTATTTGACGTGCATGACCTCCACGGCCAAAAGTACCATCCACATAAATCCCACCCGCTTTAATGGCTAAAGCTGCTACAGCTTCATTTAATAAAACCGGTAGATGTTCCGAACGACTAACCGTCATAAATGGGCCTTAAATTGAGAGACTTTCTAATTCAACTGGCAAAATACCGTCAAAATTTTCTTCTAAACACTCATCCATTAACGCATTCCATGCCTGTTCATCCCACAATTCAAACTTATTACCTTGGCCAATCATCACCATACTTTTATCCAAACCGGCAAATTCACGTAATTTAGCGGGCAGTAAAATACGGCCGTTACTATCCATTTCACATTCAGTGGCATAGCCTAATAACATTCTTTTTAAACGACGTACTTGAGGATTTAAACTAGGCAACTCAGATAACTTCTGCTCAACGCCTTCCCATTCAGGCAAAGGATATAGCTGTAAACAATGGTCAGAATGATCAATTGTCACTACAAGACGACCTTCACAACACACGTCAAGATGCTTACGGAACTTGGCGGGAATGGCCATCCGTCCTTTTGCATCTAGATTAAATGTCGCTACGCCTCGAAACACCTGTCATCCTCAATTCATGTGATCCACTTTGATCCACAATTCCCCACTTAAAGACACTATATGAGTGAACATGATGTGTGTCAAGCAGGATAATGTCCTAAATCCTCTTTTTAACACAATGACTTAGCGTTGATTTATAAGTGTGGGGGAGATGACAATCAAGTAAGAACTAAGGACTACTTTTTTATCATAAAACTGGCATCGTAAGTTAATGTAGATTCTAGATGTTAAAGCTATTTCTCACGCCTAAATAAAGTTTGAATATTCAGTAAACTAAGCTAAGAACACAGCGATGAAAGGCTTTACACGCGGATAATTGTTACTAGGGTAATAGCCTATACAAAAATTTCCAGTTAAGGTCTCAGGATAATAATGGTGAAGCCCAGTTGATAGAAACACTTAAAGTCAGCCCAACTGCATTTGTGATTTCTGATGTTGACATGCAACACATATTATTTATTAATCAAAGTTACTCTGACCTTTTAGAACACCCTTATTAGGTGATATCCAACGATTTAATTTCAATTTACGCTATTGAAAAACAAAAACTTAATATAATTAAACGATAATTCACATTTTAGCTATTTTGGGCAAGTATCATTCGCGCCTCAAGGTCTAATCTGTGATACTGGCAAGATATAACGTCTAATACCGTTGGTCGCTGAGCATTTTTGGGTTTTATCCTATCCTTTACAAGCTGTAACGCAATACTCGATTCATAACACATTTTTGTATGTTATCTTCGCCGCTTGTTTTGCACAGTGGAAACACTTTTCGTGTGCGGCTTAAAACGCCAATTGTCTTTGCAAGCTTAATCAGTCTTATTAAACCAGTCTGATTTTTCACTACAGGGAAAAAGCATGATACCTAAACATTATTTTATACCGGTTATATTAATAAACACATTGGTTAGCCCGAGCTATGCACAAACCGTAGAAGTCACAGCAACAGAACTCAGTAGCCTTAAAGCACAAATTTTGGCGCTGCAAAACAGACTGAGTCAGCTTGAAGAACAAGCCGCTACAACCACTTCGCAAATAGCGCTAAACGCTGATGCTACAAAGAAACAGTTGGACGATGATACGATAGACGTGGTACCTGAGTCTGAGGATGGCATCACCGTAGGGGGCGCTATTCGTAGCAATTACAACTACACCTCCTATGACGAGGGCAACAAAGACCGTGGTGGGGATTTCGATTTCGATATTTTTCGCCTTAACGTAAGTGGCACAATAGGCGGCGTTTCTTTAAACGGGGAAATTCGCTTCTTCGATTATATGACGGCGATTAAATACGCTTATGTGGGATACCAGTTTAGCCAAAATTGGCAAGTACAGGCCGGGATCACTAAAGTGCCTTTTGGCAACAGCCCCTATAATTCGCAAAACTATTTCTTCAGCACCAATTATTACCTCGGCTTGGAAGATGACTTTGATTTAGGCATCGTGTTTAAGCGCACTATTGCCGATAATTGGCAACTGGATTTAGGCTTTTTCAAGAACGATGAGCTGGGCGGTGTCGATGGTTATGTCGATAATCGTTCTGATCGTTATTCCTATGATATTGTTGGAACTCGGCCTCTGAGCGCAGGGATATATGACCCAATAGACCCAGATAAACCAGAAAATGGCCAACCGCTGGGCGAATACAATACCTTTAGCGGCCGTTTTGCCTATCATTTTGCCTTAGGGGAATTAAAGACCGAAGTGGGCGTATCAGCGTTGAGAGGCGGTATACATAATGACGTATCTCGAGCCGGAAGTTATCAAGCCTGGGCTTTGCATTCCAATAGCCAATATCAAAATTGGCATTTACAATTGCAACACAGTCTATATAGCTATGACATAGATAACATCGATCGCATTGCTGTAGGCGCCTATTCATTTTATGACTCCATTGCCGCCGAAGCCACGTCTACGACCTTTAATCTAGCTTATGATTTGGCAGTGAACTTTGGCCCAGTGACTGGCCTGCAATTTTATAATAATTACGGCATCGTTTACGACAAGTCGGATGACACGGCCAATACCGTAATGAATGTGACTGGGGTATCTGTTGCTGCAGGTGGTTTCTTCACCTATTTTGACTGGGTACATGCCAAAAACCAACCTTTTGTTGGCGGCAGTGCGTCCGGTGATAGCAACGATTATCAGCAACGTTTTAACATCAATCTCGGCTATTACTTTTAAGCTAACTGGCGGGTACATTCTCCAACTCAACAACATACAACAAGGATAATCTGATGACAGATAATAAGGATCCTATGGTTCCCGATGGCAAGGTGACCCCTATCGATACCGACTATCAAGTAGGCCAGGATAATATTCTGCTTAATGTAGGGCCATTTGGCTTAGATATACACAATAGGGTTTTTGCTATCTCGGCATTAACAATCATTGCTTTTGTCCTACTGACCTTGATGTTTCAAAATCAAGTTGAGCCTTTATTTAGTGGGGTAAGAGGCTGGTTGACCAGCAATGTGGACTGGTTTTTCATCAGTGCGGCAAACGTTTTTGTACTATTGTCTATCGCGCTTGTAGTGTCTCCTTTGGGCCGAGTGCGCCTAGGTGGCACCGAGGCGACACCTGATTACAGTTATTTAAGCTGGTTTTCGATGTTATTTGCCGCAGGAATGGGCATCGGCTTAATGTTCTATGGTGTCTCCGAGCCCCTGACCCATTTTGGCACTTCGTTTGCCGGAACTGCGGCAGAAAATGGTGTGCGCACTGATTGGGCGCCTTTGGGCGGCGCAGTAGGTAATGCCGAGTCAGCGGAACGTTTGGCGATGGCGGCGACTATTTATCATTGGGCCCTGCATCCCTGGGCTATTTACGCTGTGATGGGTTTGGGTTTAGCTCTTTTTTCCTTTAACAAGGGTTTGCCGCTCACTATCCGCTCGGTGTTTTATCCTATTTTGGGTGAACGAGTATGGGGTTGGCCGGGTCATATCATCGATATTCTGGCGGTACTGGCGACCTTATTCGGTTTGGCCACCTCCCTGGGCTTGGGCGCCTCACAAGCCGCTTCTGGTCTGCATTACCTGTTTGGTGTTCCTTTAGGGGTAACCACCCAAGTATTGTTAGTAATAGGTATCACCGCATTGGCCCTTATTTCAGTCATCAAAGGCTTGGATGCCGGGGTGAAAAAATTATCTGAAATCAATATGGTCCTCGCGGGCCTATTATTACTTTTTGTGGTAGTCATTGGACCCACCTGGGCTATTGCCACAGGTTTTATCGACAACATCATTGCCTATTTCCGTTATTTACCGGAACTTGCCAATCCTGTGGGGCGCGAAGACAGTAATTTCACCTCAGGCTGGACAGCTTTTTACTGGGCCTGGTGGATATCCTGGAGTCCTTTTGTCGGTATGTTCATCGCTCGGGTATCGCGTGGTCGCACGGTGCGGGAGTTTATCATTTCAGTATTGTTGATACCTTCTATCGCTGGTGCATTTTGGATGACAGTGTTTGGTGGTACGGCCATCAAACAAGTTGTGGTAGATGGGTATCAAAACGTGGTTGAGGCCGATTTGCCTTTGCAGCTGTTTAGCATGCTCGATGTGTTACCGATGTCCACTATTACCTCTTTTATTGCCATTGTATTGGTAATCGTGTTTTTTGTGACCTCGTCCGATTCAGGATCCTTGGTGATTGACGTGATTTCCGCGGGAGGCAAGGTAGATGCACCCACACCTCAACGGGTATTCTGGTGTTTATTTGAAGGGCTAGTTGCAATAGCCCTTATTTTGGGCGGCGGATTGGTCGCCTTACAAGCGATGGCGGTATCTACCGGCTTACCTTTTACCTTTGTACTGCTGGTTGCTGCATTTTCCACTGTTAAAGGTTTAATGTCAGAGCCTAGATAATATTCCATTTGGATCTTGCCCGCTCTGGATATAACATTAAGTTCTGGGTGGGCTTAACGAGCAAATAACACGGAGGGGCCAATGCAAGCAGAACAAACCGAAGTGCTGGATTTTTTTCGCCGTCACCCACCTTTATTAGATTTACCCGAAAAGGTGCTGGAAAAGGTGGCAAACAATGTTGAAGTCGCTTATTACCGAGCGCAGTCTGCAATATTGCAATTAGGCCAAGACAATCATCAGTGGTACGTCATCCGCAGTGGCGCGGTAGAAGTTTTTCGCCGGGATGGTCAACTATATAATCGTTTGGGTGAAGGGGGCTTTTTTGGCGAACAGAGTTTGATGCTCAATCGCCCAGTTCGTTTTCCTGTTACCGCCCTTGAAGACACGCTGGTATACCTTATTAGTGAGGAAACATTTAATTATTTGTTTGATAATTTTGAAGATTTCGCCGATTTTGTTGAAGTAGAAGACGCAACCCGATTACGCCAGTCGATATCCAGACGCGAAGATGCCAATGAATTATTAACCGCCAGAGTGGATACCTTAATCACCGCTTTACCGTTAACGGTGCCCAGCACAATCACCGTGCATGAAGCTGCCATTCGCATGACCGAGGAAAACCTGTCATCAGTACTGGTCATCAACGATGAACAACCCTCAAATCAACAACAGCCCAAGATAATTGGCTTGGTGACCGACTTAGATATCCGTAGGCGCCTCGTTGCAAATGGATTAAGTAGTGAAACCCCAGTGACAGATATCATGACCACAGAATTGATCTATGTGCAGAGTCATCAGTTTGTGTTTGAAGCTATGATGTTAATGCTCAAACACAATGTGCAGCATCTACCTGTGTTGAGAAAAACCCAGCCAATTGGACTAATAAGCCATCTTGATATTTTGCGTTACGAATCGCAAAACAGCTTATTTGTGGTAAAAAATATCTTTAGTGCCCAAAGCGTAGATGATTTAGCAGCCCTTACTCATGATGTACAAGGTTGTTTTACACGCATGGTCCACCAAGACGCCAACTCGCAAATGATTGGTAGCGCAATGGCGGTGGTGGGTCGCAGTTTTAAACAACGCTTGTGTGAGCTTGGGGAAGCACATCTGGGGTCGCCCCCTGTGCCCTATTGTTTTTTAGCCCTAGGGTCTATGGCGCGGGGCGAACAACTGATAGTGACCGATCAGGATAACGCCATTATTCTCGATAACAGTTATCAACCCGCTCTACATGGCGATTATTTTGAGGCGTTGGCCCATTTTGTCTGCGACGGTTTGGCGCGTTGTGGTTATAGCTATTGCACAGGGGATATAATGGCAACCAACGCCCGGTGGCGCCAACCATTGGTTGTTTGGCAACAATATTTTAGCCAATGGATTGAGCAACCTAGCGTCGAATCTTTATTACATAGTGCTATTTTCTTTGATCTGGAAGGCGTGTGGGGCCAGATCTCTTGGGCAGAACAGCTTAATCGCTTGATCCGACAAAAAGCCCATAAAAACTCGCGTTTCTTAGCGTGTATGGCGCGTAACGCCTTGCTTAGAACCCCGCCTTTGGGTTTTTTCAAAGACTTTGTGATGGAAACAGATGGTCGCCAAACTAATTCAATCAATATGAAACGGCGAGGCACCGCCCCCATAGCAGATCTTGTTCGCGTACATAGCTTGGCTGTAGGATCATCGGCGCGCAATACCTTTGAACGGCTGGAAGATATTATTGATGCTAGCATTCTGCCTGCTGGCAGAGGACTAGATTTACGCGACGCCTTGGAATTTATTGCGATGGTCAGGATCCGTCATCAAGCTCTAGATATTAAACTTAAACGCGAGCCGGATAACAACATAGAGCCGGAGCATCTATCGGATTTTGACCGTAAAAACCTCAAAGAGGCCTTTCAGATATTAAGCAGTGCCCAGCGTTTTATGAAATTTCACTACCAACCCGGCAGAGCCAATTGAGATCCCAGTATGTTTTATCTTAGTAAAGGTCAACTTACAGGTAAGTCCCAAACCTTGCCCTCAGCCAAACAGGCTGATTGGGCAAAGCGCTTTGCGATATTGGCACAAGCCAGTCAACACCCAGCATTAAAAGCGTTTTATCAGGCGGGAGTTATCGCTGCCACGACGCCAATTAGTGATGTACCAATGGTTGCTCTGGATTTCGAAACTACTGGCCTAGACTCAAATCGAGACAGCATTGTCAGTATTGGCTTAGTTGATATGACTTTGACCCGCGTTCGTTGCGCTGATGCCAGACACTGGATAGTCAAACCTGAAACCCAATTACATTCTAGATCTGTGGTGGTCCATGGGATCACCCATTCAGCTGTAGCAGACGCTCCAGGGGTTTCCACTGTGATCGATGAGTTGCTGATTCGTTTGCAGGGCAAGATTGTGATTGTGCATCATAGCCCTATTGAACGGGGGTTTCTGAATGCGGCGCTTAAACGCCATATCCACGAGGGGATCGAATTCCCAGTTATTGATACCATGGCCCTTGAGGCGCGTTTTTCCCGCAAACTAGGCAACGCTCTGTGGCGTTATCTGATCGGCCGAAAACAGGCGTCGATCCGCTTAGCAGACAGTCGCACTTACTATCATTTACCTTATTATCGGCAACACAATGCATTGACGGATGCCTTGGCATGCGCCGAACTACTGCAAGCGCAGTGTGCAACACATCTAACACCAGAGACCTCTCTTAATACTATTTGGAGTTAGGCATGGGTGTGAGGTTACACCGAGCTTAAACGTGATGTTTTGACTCATGGCGTATTGATAGTCGATCAACACTACTTGTTGTAGTTTGATTAACGCTTTAAATCCTGGCACGAGATAGGGCTAAGTTCAAATTGCTGGTATAAAGAGATATTGCGTTGGGCGAAGTGAGTATCACCTCTTAAATTGAGATAACTTTGTACCACCAGTTAGCACTCCCAAGTAGGATAATAACTAACACGTTGATATTCAAGTACTAAAATAAAAAATTGAGATGGTCGATAAGCCGGGTTCTGTCGAGGACAATCATTCATCTGGGACAAGCATCACTACTTGCCTCAAGCAACCTACCCAAGAACGATACGGGCCGTATCTGTCTGCCGA
>Ga0105054_10004996_pt1 | contig 19390 bp, 13 predicted proteins | sample BON02_FD_78091 | JGI IMG/M metagenome (GOLD analysis project Ga0105054, IMG submission 78091) | Freshwater microbial communities from Lake Bonney liftoff mats and glacier meltwater in Antarctica - BON-02 (megahit assembly) | ecosystem: Environmental > Aquatic > Freshwater > Ice > Glacier...
CCGTTGTTCCACAGGTCGGAAACGCGCAGCACGGCGCTGCCGACCCTCAGCAGCGATCCGGGCGGCAGGCTGGCGGTGGCGGTGTTCAGATCAGCAATGATCGTGTCGCCCGGATGAACCGTTGCGGCCCGGTCCCGCCAGATCAGATCGAGCACACGCAGCGGCAGGATCGAGACGTGGATCCGGGGATCGGGCTGCCCGTCAGCGAGCTTGAGCCAGGGGCGCTGCATTTCGCAGTCGTCCTCTACGCCGTGGCGCCGGGACATGCTGATCCGGTCCGGAAAGACCCGCTGGTTATATGCGGGCCGGGTGCAGAGCATATGAACGGTTGTCATGGCTGCGGGCGCGTCCAGAACGTCTGGCAGGGCGGCGGCAAGCGTGGCGGCTGGGACGAATTCGGTCATGGTGGCCTCGTCAGCGGAGGGGTGGTGGTCTGATATTGCATGTTCATAGCTGCATAGTCCCCTGCCAGCCAGCCGCGCCGGGTGACTGCAGCAACTGTCGGCGTCGCGTGGGAGTCATGGCGATAGTTAACGCGACAGTTATGGCGGGGGTGATGGCGTAGCGGGCCGACAACGCTGCATCTGCGGCGTTATCGCTGCAATCGTTGGCCCAGCCAGCTGCGCCAGCCATCAGGAGTGCCGGCAAATACGTTCAGATCCACAGCGCCGCGCAGGCCGGGCACGATGCCGGTGCCGCTGTATTGCCAGAAGCTCCAGCTTGCGCCGGGGTAGACGATACTGGGGTGATCGGCGACTGCGCGCAGCCAGACCTCTTCGCCAAGACTGCCGATATCGTTCGTCTCCCAGAAATCGGGGGTGGTGTAGATGATCGGGCGCCGGCCGTAGTGCCGGGTCAGGATGTCGATGAATTCGCGCGCTTCGGCCCGGACCGTGGCCGCCGGGGGACGCGTGCGGCAAGTGGGCGAACGGTGGTTCCACTCCAGATCGAGCACCGGCGGCAGTGCGCCGGGGCTGCGCGGCACATTGGCGATGAACCAGCGCGCCTGAACGGCGGCGGGGGTGCAGAAATAGTAGAAATGATAGGCGCCCCGGATCACCCCGGCCTGCGCGGCCCGGTCCCAGTTGGTCGCGAATGCCGGGTCGATGTTGTCACCGCCTTCGGTGGCCTTGATGAAGGCGAAGTTGACCCCCGACGCCCGTGCGGCGCGCCAGTCGATTTCGCCCTGCCAGCGCGACACGTCGATCCCGTGGACCGGATAGGTTTCGGGCCGTCGCCCCTGCCAGTCATGCGGATCTGAATCGCCAAAGCCGGGGGGCAGGACCGAGGCGATTTGCAGCGGCAGGGACGGTGCGCTGGGCGTTGGATTGCGCGGCATACCGCAGGCGGCGAGCAGGACCAGCGTGCAGAGGCCGAACGCCCGCAGGAGGGCCGAGGGGGCAGGTTTGATGCAGGATGATGTCAGTCTCATAACCTGCGAGGATGCCTGAGCCTGTTTGCGCTGTCATCGGGTTGTGCGGCGAAGCGGGTCACATTCAGGTGCGGCGAGCGGTGATCCGCCGCAGCGCCGGGGGCTTTGCGCCCCCGGACCCCCGCAGGATATTCAAGGCCAAAAGATGCAGGCGCAGATCAGGCAAAGCGCGCCGGGTCGAGGGCGGCGGCGTGATCGGCGGCGATGGCGTAGGGCCGTCCTGCAATCACATCTGCAAGGTGTTGGCTGGCGGCGGGCGAAGTCTGGAACCCGTAGCCGCCCTGGCCCGCGCACCAGATGAATTGCGGGTCTTGCGGGGAGGGACCGAGCACCAGTTGCCGGTCGGGTGCGAAGGTGCGCAGGCCCGCCCATGAGGCGAGCAGCCGCGTGACCGGGGTGGTGACATGGCTCTCGTAGCGGGCCAGTCCTTCGGCGAGGGTCATATCATCGGCAAATGCGTCATGCGGCGCCATCAGATGCTCTTCGGCCGGGGAGACGATGAGCGCGCCGGCGTCGGGTTTGGCATACCAATCCTCGCCCGCGCCAAAGATCATCGGCCAGCGGCTGACGTCATGCCCGGCTGGGGCGGGGATGCGCGCCATCGAGCGCCGATAGGGCGTGAAACCGAGCGGCGCGATCCCGGCCATGTTGGCGATCACATCGACCCATGCCCCGGCTGCATTGACCAGATGGCGGGCCCCGCAGGTCTGGTTGGCTGTAGTGACGGCCCAGCCGGTTGCGGTGCGCCTTATGCCGGTAACCTCGGCGCGGGTGACGATATAGCCGCCGTTGCCGCGCAGGTCGCGGGCGAAATTCTGGATCAGCCGGTCGGTGTCGATATCCCATGCCTCGGGGTGATAGGCGGCGCGGTCCACCACGTCCGGGTTCAGGATCGGCACCAGCGCGCGTGCTGCGACCATGTCGATCCGGGTCATTTCCATGGTTTCTACATCGCTATCGAAGCGGTCTGCCAGCTCTGGCGTGCCGACGAGGAGCAGCCCGCGCGGGCTGAGTACGCCGCCGTGGGCGGTCTGATGATGGGCCTTGCTGGCCCGGTTCAGGGCGATGACGGAGGGTTTGCCATAGGTTTCCTCGAAGAGTGCTGCAGAGCGGCCGGAGGCATGGTAGCCGAGCGCGGGTTCGCGTTCGAGCAGGGTGACGGAGCCTATGTCGGAGAGGCGTGCGGCAGCCGAAATGCCAGCGATTCCGCCGCCGACAACGATGAAATCGTTCATGATTCCTCGAGCCGGTCCGTCGCGGGGGCGGGGGTTTGGGAGAGGTCTGCGATTTGGCGGTAAAGCGTCGGTGTCATTATCGCGCGATTTGCGATCAGAGAGGGCGCGAGTTGGGCTACGGATTTGGCCGAGATGATCGGTACGGGCCGCGCCGGATGCGCCATGACCCATGAAACCGCCAACGTCGCCGGGTCCATGTTCAGTTCGGCGGCAATTGCGGCCAGACCGGTGGCGGCGTCATGCATCCATGCGGGTGCGTAACGCGCGGCATACATCTTGTCCTCGCTGAGCCGTCCGGTGCCGCCTCGCGCGTATTTGCCGGTGAGCAACCCGCCGCCAAGCGGGGAATAGGGAAAGATGCTGATCCCCTGATCGGTGGCCATGGGGAATATCTCGACCTCGGCCTGACGTTTGACGAGGTTATACATCGGCTGAATCGCGTCGATCCGCGTGCCGAAGGTTGCGGCGACGCCCTGCGCCTTCATCACCTGCCATGCCGCGTAGTTGGAGACGCCGATATGGCGGATGCGCCCCTGATCGAGCAGTTCGGCCATGGTGGAAAACGTCGCGTCCAGCGGGCTGTCATCGTGCCATCGGTGCAGGTAGAGCAGATCGACGTAGTCCATGTTCAGCCGCTTCAGGCTACCCTCGAATTGCGCGAGGATATTGGCGCGACCCGCGCCGCCGTGATAGCCGACCTTGGTTGCGACGAAAACCTTGTCACGCTCTGGTGCCACGAAACCCCCGAGCAGGGTTTCGGAGGCGCCATCGGCATAGCCACAGGCAGTGTCGAAATGGGTGATGCCTGCCGCGCGGGCCGCGTCATACATGGCGCGCGAAGCGGTGGCATCGGCGCGGGCGCCGAATTGCATCGCGCCAAAGGCAAGATTTGAGAGCGGGGCGCCGGAGGCGAGGGTGAGTGTCATGCGCGCACCCTGTCACGGCGCATCGTGCGGGAAAAGGCCAAGCGGGGAGGGACCGTCAAAAAACCCTTCACCGCTGCAAACCACTGACCGCCGTGGCCCCGTCTCAGCCTTTGGTGGTTTCCTTGAGCTTGTCGATGCCCATCACCTTGAGCGCCAGCGATTCGTAGAAAGGTTCGCTCTTGCCTTTCTTGATCTTGCGCAGGAAATATTTCTCGAAGCCGACCTTGGCCAGATGCACCCATTTGCCGGAGGCGGACCAGTTGACGTTGCGCGGCGGCATTTGCGGCTGGGCGACAAAGGCGATGCCGCTGTCGCCGAAATCGGCCAGACAGATCGCGTTCCATGTGCCGACTTCGTCCGGTTGGCCGCCCCGCACGATTGCGCCGAGGTTATGCGCGGTGGCAGTGACCATGGATTCGATCATGAAGCCGGTTTTGGGCACGCCGCAGGGCACCGGCGTGGGACCCATCGGCGGGATGGCAATACAGACGCCAACGCCGAAGATATTGGGGTATTTCGGGTTGCGCTGGTGTTTGTCGACGATGGTGAAGCCGCGCGGATTGGACAGCCCCTCGATCCCCATCAGCGGCTTGATGCCGCGAAAGGCGGGCAGCATCATCGCATAGCCGAAGGGCAGGGTCTTTTCACCTTTGGATGTGCCGTCCTCGGCGATTTCCTCGACCGTCATCTCGCCGGGAGCGACCTTTTTCACCTTGGCATTGATGATCCATTTGATGTGCTTTGCCCGCATTTCGGATTCGAGCAGGCCTTTGGTGTCGCCGACCCCGTCGAGCCCCAGATGACCGATATAGGGTTCGGGGCTGACGAAGGTCATCGGCACCTTGTCGCGGATCTTGCGGCGGCGCAGTTCGGTTTCGAGGATGAAGAGGAATTCGTAGGCCGGGCCGAAACAGGAGGCCCCCTGTGCCGCGCCGATGATGATCGGGCCGGGGTTTGCGCAGAAGGCCTCGAACGCTTCATGCGCCTTGGTCGCGTGGTCGATGTGGCAGATCGACTGGGTGTTGGCGTCCGGCCCCAGCCCCTCGATCTCGTCAAAGGCAAGCTCGGGGCCGGTGGCGATCACCAGATAATCATAGCTGACCGAGGTGCCATCGACGAGGGCGATCCGGTTTTCCTCCGGGATCAGCTTTTCTGCGGCGACGGCTTTGAAGGCGATCTTTTTCCTGGCCATGATCGGGGCGAGGTTGATGCTGACATCCGCGGGTTTGCGCCAGCCGACCGCGACCCAGGGGTTGGAGGGCACGAAATGATAGGTCGGGTCTTTGGTGACGACGGTGACCCTATCCTCGGGCCTCAGCGCGTCGCGCAGTTCGTAGGCCATGATCGACCCGCCCAGCCCCGCGCCCAGAACCACAACATGTGCCATTTTCATCTCCTCCAGGATTACTGCAAACATGATTATATGAATATGAAGGTAGAGAGGTATGCAGGTTCTGTTCTTGTCCCAGATCAAGGTGGTGTCGAATTCCGGTTCGCGGTGACCCACGCGCAATTGGGTCACACATGACCTTGGTGCCAAGATGACGTAGCGGTGCACCCGGACCCGGAACGAACAAAGCCCGGAACGCGATGTCCGGGCTTTGTGATGTCTGGTGTCGTGTCTTGGGTGGGGCCGTCTACTGCGGGATGTCGCCGACGATGCCTTCGACGTAGAAGTTCATCCCGAGCAGCGTGCCGTCATCGGCCGTTTCGCCTTCGGCCAGCCAGACCGAGCCGTCCTGCTTGTTGATCGGGCCGGTGAAGGGGTGGTAGGTGCCAGCGGCAATGGAATCGCGCAGCGCCTCTGCCGCGGTCTTGACCTCGGCCGGGACTGCTTCGGTGATTTCACCGATGCCGACCATGCCTTCGGCGATCCCGTCCCAGGTGTCGGTGCTGGTCCAGGTGCCGTCGATGACAGCCTGAGTCCGGGCGATGTAATAGGGGGCCCAGTTGTCGATGATCGAGGAGACGCGCGGCATGGGCGCGAATTCCGCCATGTCGGAGGCCTGACCGAAGGTGTAGACATTGCCCGCCGCCTGCGCCGCAGCCTGCGGTGCGGTGGAATCGGTGTGTTGCAGGATCACGTCGGCGCCCTGTTCGATCAGGACCGTGGCGGCCTCTGCCTCTTTCGCCGGGTCGAACCAAGTGTAGGCCCAGACGATCTTGAACTCCACATCCGGGTTGACCTGACGCGCGTGGATGAAGGCGGAATTGATGCCCTGAATGACCTCGGGGATCGGGTAGGACCCGATATACCCGATGATGTTGCTCTCGGTCACGGAGCCTGCGATCAGGCCCTGCACGGCGCGGCCTTCGTAGAAGCGGGCATTGTATATTGCCAGATTGTCGGCGGTCTTGAAGCCGGTCGCATGTTCGAAACGCACATCGGGGAACTGCGCCGCGACATTGACGGTGGAGTCCATGAAACCGAAGGACGTGGTGAATATCAGATCGGCCCCTTCGAGCGCCATCTGGGTCAGGACGCGTTCGGCATCCGGGCCCTCTGGCACGCTTTCGACATAGACGGTTTCGACGGCGTCGCCGAAATGATCGACGACGGCGAGGCGGGCCTGATCGTGTTCATAGGTCCAGCCGCCGTCGCCCACAGGGCCGACATAGATGAAGCCGACCTTGACCGGATCGTCCTGTGCGATGGCGCCGCTGGCAAGACCGGCGAGGATGCTGGCACCCAGCAATACTGATTTCAGTGTCATTTCTCAGGTTTCCCCCTGTTGGTGGTTCAAGATTGGCCTCAGTTTGAGGCTTGGTCGTTTTGCCTCAGTTTTTGAGGCCTGGTCGTTTTGCCTCAGTTTGAGGCATGGTGGTTTTGCCTCAGTTTGAGGCGTGGAATATCCGGCCCAGTGACCCGGGCGCACGGCCCGAGGAGAGCAGGACCAGGACAAGGATCGTCGCGACATAAGGCGACATCGAGAGGTATTCGACCGGGACCGGCAGTCCGGCGGCCTGCAGGTTGAGTTGCAGGACGGTGACACCGCCAAAGAGATAGGCGCCGATCACGATGCGCCATGGTTTCCAACTGGCAAAGACCACGATGGCGAGTGCGATCCAGCCGGCACCTGCGGTCATGCCTTCGGTCCATTGCGGCACACGCACGAGGCTGAGATAGGCCCCCCCCAGCCCGGCGCAGGCGCCGCCGAACATGATGGCGAGCAGACGGATGCGGATTACCTTGTAACCGAGCGCATGGGCGGCCTCGTGGTTTTCGCCGACGGCGCGCAGGATCAGACCCGCGCGGGTGTATTTCAGAAACGCCCAGACGGCCGCGATAAGCAGGAGACCGACATAGACGATGGGATCATGCTGAAACACGATGGGGCCGATGACCGGAATATCGGCGAGGAGCGGGATATGCAGGTCCGGCACTTCGGGTGCCTTGATCCCGATATAGCCCTGACCGATCAATGCAGACAGGCCGAGCCCGAAGAGCGTGAGGCCGAGCCCGGTTGCGACCTGATTGGAGAGCAGGTATTGCGTCAGGATCCCGAAGGTGAGCGACAAAGCCGCACCGCCAGCCGCCGCGGCCAGAAACCCGAGCGTCGGAGAGCCGGAATTGACCGCCACGACAAAGCCGCAGACAGCGCCGGTGATCATCATCCCCTCGACCCCGAGGTTCAGCACGCCGGAGCGTTCGACCACAAGCTCACCGATCGCGGCCAGCAGGATGGGGGTCGCGGCGACCATGAGCGAGGCGAGCAGCAGGACCGGGTTGATTGCGGACAGATCCATCAGGCCACCCTGCGCCGGGCCGGACGGATCCGGTAATTGATCAGAACATCGACCGCGAGCAAAAAGAACAACAGCATGCCCTGAAAGAGCTGGATTGCGGCAACGGGCAGGCCGAGGCTGCCCTGCGCCATGCCGCCGCCGACATAGGTCAGCGCCATCAGCAGTCCCGCCAGCAGGATGCCGACAGGGTGCAACCGGCCCAGAAAGGCCACGATGATCGCGGTAAAGCCATAACCCACGTTGAAATCGATGCTGATCCGGCCGGAGGGCCCCGCCACCTCGAACATGCCCGCAAGCCCGGCCAGTGCGCCTGACACCCCGAGGCAGATGATCACGAGCCGCCCCGGACTGACCCCGGAAAACGCCGCTGCACGCGGGCTTTGCCCGGCAAGGCGGATGTTGAAGCCGAGGATATGCCGGCTCATCACCACATAGGCAAAGATCACGGCGATAAAGGCGGCGACAACGCCCCAATGCATGCCAGTGCCCTTGATCAGCTCGAGATTGGCGGCAGAGGGGTATTGCGACAGGTTGCGCGAGCCCGGAAAGCCCATGCCTTCGGGGTTCCTGAGCAGCCCGAGTGCCATGGAGGCGAGGATCTGTTCTGCGACATAGACCAGCATGAGCGAGACGAGGATTTCATTGGTGCCGAACCGCACCCGCAGCAGTGCCGGGATCATCGCCCAGAGCAGACCGCCGAGCAGACCGGCGAGGATCATCAGCGGAAAGATCAGCACGCTTTCCATCGGATAGAAGGCAAGCCCCGTTCCTGCGCCGCAAATTGCGCCAATGATATACTGACCCTCGGCGCCGATATTCCAGATCCCGGCGCGGAACCCCAGGCTGAGCCCGATGGCGATCAGAATCAGCGGCGCGGCCTTTATCAGCAGTTGCGGCCGGTAGAACCATGCGTTTTCGGAAAAGAGCGGGTCCCAGAAGATCGTGCGGATCGCGGCGACCGGGTCTTTGCCCAAGGCGGCAAAGAGCAGCCCGCCTGCAATCATCGTGGCGATGACCGCCAGCAAGGGCGTCGCCACGATCCAGACCTGCGAGGGTTGCGGCCGTTTTTCGAGTCTGATCATTGCGCCGCCCATTGTCTGGCGCTGCAAGTTGAGTATTTCAGCCAGAATGAATGCAAAAGCAGTTTCAGTCTGGGAAAAATACTCCCGCCGGAGGCCAGCCTAGGCTGCAACATGCGCGACCTCCATGTCATGGGCGCCGCCGAGCATCAGTCCGATTTCCTCAACTGTCAGCCCCTGTGCCGGGCGCGGGGCCGAGAGCCTGCCGCCGTTGAGTGCCGCAAACCGGTCGGAAATTTCCATCAATTCGTCAAGGTCCTGACTGACCACGATCACGGCTGCTCCTTTGGCCACCAGGTCGAGCAATGCCTGCCGGATTGCGGCGGCGGCAGAGGCATCGACCCCCCATGTCGGCTGATTTACCACCAGCACATCCGGGCGCTGCATGATCTCGCGACCGATGACGAATTTCTGCAGGTTGCCGCCAGAGAGCGACCGTGCGGCAGAGCCGGGGCCGGGGGTGCGTACGTCGAAAGTCTTGATCACCGCCTCGGCAAAGCTGCGCGCCCGCGCCCAACGCAGGAAGCCCCGGTTGGTGAGATCCTCGCGGATGGCGCCGGTCAGAATCGCGTTTTCGGTCAGGCTCATGTCGGGGGCAGCTGCGTGGCCCATCCGCTCTTCGGGCGCGGTCAGCAGACCGAGTTTGCGCCGCGCGTTGGGCATCAGGTGGCCGATGGGCGTGCCGCGCAGTTTGACCATGCCCGCAGCACTGCGCATCTCGCCCGAGAGCGCGAGCAGGAGTTCGTCCTGTCCGTTGCCTGCGACGCCACCGATCCCAAGCACTTCGCCGTTGCGGACGGTGAGCGAGATCTCTTTCAGCGCCGTGCCGAACTGGCGGGGTGGCGGGGCAGAGAGGCTTGCGAGTTCGAGCACCACCTCGCCCACCGGGGCGGCGGGCCGGCTTGGCACATGCAGCACAGTGCCGACCATCATTTCGGCCATCTTGCGTGCCGAGGTTTCGCGCGGGTCGCAGGTGCCCACGACCTGTCCCAGCCGCAGGATCGTGGCGTGTTCGCAGAGGCTGCGGATTTCCTCCAGTTTATGCGAAATGTAGAGGATCGCCGTGCCCTCGTCGCGCAGCTTGCGCAGGGTGAGGAACAGGATCTCTACCTCTTGCGGGGTCAGGACCGAAGTCGGTTCGTCCATGATCAGCAGTTTGGGGTCCTGCAGCAGGCAGCGGATGATCTCGACCCGTTGCCGCTCTCCCGCCGAGAGGTCGCCCACCACGCGGGAAGGGTCGAGTGGCAGGCCATAATCATCCGAGACTTTGGTGATTCGCGCTGCCAGATCGCGCATCGGCGGCGGGTTTTCCATGCCAAGCGCGATGTTTTCGGCGACGTTGAGCGCGTCGAAAAGCGAGAAGTGCTGGAACACCATCGCGACACCTGCTGCCCGCGCCGCGCGCGGCTCGCCAGGGTGATAGGGCGCGTCGAGCAGCGTCATCGTGCCGCCGTCGGGCCGCACCAGACCGTAGATGGATTTGACCAGCGTGGATTTGCCAGCGCCATTCTCGCCCAGAAGCGCGTGGACTTCACCCTTTTTGATGTCAAAGGTCACGTCACGATTGGCAACGACACCGGGATAGGCCTTGGTCAGGCCATTCAGGCTGAGCAGGATATCACTCATCCGGCCTTGTCTCCCATGTCTTGTCCCAATGTTGCCGTACCCACTGCCGACTTTAGTAGCGCGGCGGCCACGCCGACGGCAATGACCTGCGGATGCTTGCCGAGGGTCGGATCGCCTATTGGACAGGCAATGCGCATTATTTGGGCGGGTGCGTGACCGAGATCGCCAAGTCGCGCCCGGAAACGCGCCCATTTGGTCCTGGAGCCGATCAGACCGGCGCTGTTGAACCCGTGACTGAGGAGCGCGTGGCACAGCGCCAGATCCATATCATGCGCATAGGTGACGATCACATGATCCGCATCCGGCGGCGCATGGCGCACCAGAGCGGCGGGGTCGGCGGCGATGATCCGGGTCACTTGCGCCGGAATCCCGAGTGGAAAGCGGTCGGCGCTGGTGTCGATCCAGCTGATCGCCAGACCGGGCATGGGCCCGAGCACCGAAATGAGCGCACGGCCGACATGGCCCGCGCCCCAGATCCAGAGTGGCTGCGCTGCGGCGGGTGCCGCCTCGATCAGCCAGCCCGCACGTTCAAGCGGGGCGGTCCCGGCGCGTAACATGCGCAACTGTGCAGCAACAGGGACAGGCATCGGCCCATCGGGGCCAAGCGGGCGGGCGAAGGGCAAGCTGGCAGGCAGGATAGCGGTCGTGAACCTTTCCCACAGCAGGTTGACCGATCCGCCGCAGCATTGCCCCAGCGCAGGACCAAGCGGCATGGTCCGGTGCGCCCGCGCAGCACCGCCTGCGAGCATCGCGCGCGCTTGGGTGATTGCTGCCAGCTCCAGCGCGCCACCGCCGATCGTGCCATTGAGCCCTGATCGGGTGACCAGCATGGAAGTACCTGCCTCGCGCGGCACCGACCCGGCAGAGCGGGTGACAAGGATGCGCACCACCGGCCCGGTGGCGCAGGCGGACTGCATCAGGGGCAGATCAAAGCTCATGCGCACGCCCGGTGGATCGCGGCCAGCACCTGTTCGGCGGTGGCCGGCGCCTGCAGGTCGGGATAGGTTGCGCCGCAGCACGATACGGCATCCGTCAGCGCCAGAAAAGCCGAAATGCCCAGCATCAAAGGCGGCTCGCCTACGGCCTTGGACCGGTAGACCGTCTCTGACCGGTTCGGCGCATCCCAGAGGGCGACATTGAACACAGCGGGACGGTCGGAGCAGGCGGGAATCTTGTAGGTCGAGGGCGCATGGGTGTGTAGCCGACCCTTGTCGTCCCAGACCAGTTCCTCGGTGGTGAGCCAGCCAGCGCCCTGCACATAGCCGCCCTCGATCTGGCCGATGTCGAGCGCGGGATTGAGCGAAGTGCCGCAGTCATGCAGCAAATCGGCGCGCAGGATACGGTTTTCGCCGGTCAGCGTGTCGATCACCACCTCGGTCACCGCAGCACCATAGGCGAAGTAAAAGAACGGGCGGCCGTGGCCCGCGATCCGGTCCCAGGCAAGGTCCGGCGTCTTGTAAAAACCCGTGGCAGAGAGGCTGACCCGGTTCTGGTAGCAGGTCTGCACCGCCTTCAGGAACGGGATCACTTCTGCGCCGATATGGACCATGCCATCGGCAAACCGGATCATCTCGGGGCGGGTCTGGTGCAGGGTTGCCAGACAGGCGGCCATCCGGTCGCGGATGGTGTCACAGGCGGCCTGTGCTGCCATGCCGTTCAGATCGGTGCCGGATGAGGCGGCAGTGGCCGAGGTATTGGGGACCTTGGAGGTATCGGTCGCGGTGATCCTTATTGCGCTCACCGGTAGCCCAAACCGGCTGGCTGCGACCTGCGCCACCTTCTGGAACAGCCCCTGTCCCATTTCGGTCCCGCCGTGATTGAGCTGGATCGAGCCGTCCTGATAGACATGTACCAGCGCGCCGGCCTGATTGAGATGGGTAAGGGTGAAAGAAATCCCGAACTTGACCGGGCTGAACCCCAGCCCGCGTTTGAGGATCGGATTGGCGATATTCCACTCTGCAATCGCGGCGCGGCGAGCTTGATAGGCCGAGGATTCCAGCAGCGTGTCGGTCATCTCATGCAGAATGAAATCGCTCACTTCCATGCCATATGGCGTGGTCTGCAGCCTGGGTCCGGGCGAATGGGCAGCGCCAAAACGCTGCGCCGTGCCTGGCATCTTTTGGCCAGAAATATCCTCGGGGGGAGTCCCGGAGGGACGGGGGGCAGACAGCCCCCCTTCTGCGCGCTGGTAATAATTCGCCCGCCGGACAGCGACCGGATCGAGGGCGAGTGCATGGGCCAGATGGTCCATCACCCGCTCCATACCCAGCATCCCCTGCGGGCCACCAAAGCCGCGAAAGGCGGTGGCGGACTGGGTATTGGTTCTGAGCCGGTGCGAGGTGATGCGTGCGGCGGGCAGCAGATAGGCATTATCGGCATGCAGCATGGCGCGGTCGGCCACCGGCAGGGACAGGTCGAGCGCCCAGCCGCAGCGGGTGTAATGGGTGAAGTCAAGCGCCAGAATCCGCCCTGATGCATCGTGGCCCAGATCGTAGTCGATGCGGAAATCATGGCGTTTGCCGGTGATCATCATGTCATCGTCGCGGTCGTAGCGCATCTTGCAGGGTCTTCCCGTCAGCCGCGCGGCGACAGCGCAGGCAACGGCGAGCGCGTTGCCCTGGCTTTCCTTGCCGCCAAAACCGCCGCCCATGCGCCGGGTTTCGACCCGGACCGCATGCATCGGCAGTCCGATCGCCTCGGCCACCTTGTGCTGGATCTCGGTCGGGTGCTGGGTCGAGGCATGCACCAGCATGTCGCCGCCTTCTTGTGGCAGCGCGAGGGCGGCCTGCCCTTCGAGATAGAAATGCTCTTGTCCGCCCATCTCGATCCGGCCTTGCAGGCGCATCGGGCTGGCGGCGAGGGCGCTGGACACATCGCCCTTGGTCCAGATACGCGGCCCGTCCTCGAACCGGCTGTTTGCGGCGAGGGCGTGGTCGATGGTCAGGATCGGGGGCGTTTCGGTGGTGCTGGCCCGGCCCAGACGCGCGGCTTTGCGGGCGGCCAGATGGCTGGTCGCAACCACGGCAAAAAGTGGCTGGCCGAGGTAGTGGACCTGTCCGGTGCAGAGCAGCGGTTCGTCATGTGCCGAGGGGGAGACATCGTTGGCAAAGGGCAGGTCGGTGGCGGTCATCACGGCAACGACGCCGGGAGCCGCGCGGACTGCGGCCAGGTCGAGCACGTCGAGCGTGCCACAGGCGATGGTCGAAAGCCCGAAGGCCAGATGCAGGCAACCCGCAGGCACCGGGATATCGTCGATATAGCGCGCCTGCCCGGTGACATGCAGGGCAGCGGAATCGTGCGGCAGGGGCGCGGTCATGCCCGCACCGCCAGCAGATTGACCGCCATACCGCTGATATCGACATGGTAGCGGCGCAGCAGGGACCCTGCGACCGCGAGCCGGTAGCTGGCAGAGGCGCGCATGTCAGAGAGCGGGGTAAAGTCAGCGGCGAAAGCGGGGAGTGCGGCGCTGATTGTTTGCTCGGTCCAGCGCTGACCGATCAGTGCCGCTTCGACTGCACTGGCACGTTTCGGGACGCCGGCCAATCCGCCAAAGGCGATCCGCGCGGATTGCACTTTTCCATCCGTAACCGCGATATTGAAGGCACCACAGATGGCAGAAATATCCTGATCGAACCTTTTGCTGATCTTGTAGACCCGGAGAGCCGGCGCCGCGCGTGGCAGACTCACCGCTTCCACAAACTCCCCCGGCTGGCGGTCCTGTTTGCCGTAATCGAGGAAGAAATCCTGCATCGCCATGTCGCGCCGGGTCTCGCCCCGCCGCAGATGCAGCGTCGCGCCAAGGGCGATCAGCGCGGGCGGGTTGTCACCGATGGGCGATCCGTTGGCGATATTGCCGCCCAGCGTCGCCGCGTTGCGCACCTGCACCGAGCCATAGCGGCGGATCATTTCGGCATAGGACGGGTGGTGGTCGCGCAGCAGCGCCAGCATGTCGGTCATCGTGACGCCGGCGCCAATGCGGATCGTGTCGGGACCGATATCAATAGCTTGCAGATCGGTGCAGCGATGCAGAAAGGCGGTTTTGGGCAGGTCGCGCAACTGTTTGGTGATCCAGAGCCCGACATCCGTGGCCCCGGCAATCAGGGTTGCGTCCGGGTTATCCAGATACCATGCGGCGAGATCAGCAGCGGAGGCGGGCAGGTAAGGTGGGTTTGAACCCACCGTCGCTGCGTCTTTTTCCCTGTAAGGTGGGTTTAAACCCACCTTACCTGCGTCGGTCTGCATCCATCCCGGCACGGGCTGTGCCGCCGCAGCCTCGGCCGCCCGCACGATCGGCGAATAGCCTGTGCAGCGGCAGAGATTGCCCGCCAACTGATCATCATGATCGCGCTGTCCGTTCAGATGCGCCACGGCCATCGACACGACAAAACCGGGCGTGCAAAATCCGCATTGCGACCCATGGTGGTCGATCATCGCCTGCTGTACCGGATGCAGCGTGCCATCCGGTCCTGCAATCCCCTCGACCGTGCGCACCGCTTTGCCCGCGAGTTGCGGCAGCAGCAGAATGCAGGCGTTGAGCGCGCGGGCCCCGGACGCATCGCTGACCATCACCGTGCAGGCGCCGCAATCGCCCTCGTTGCAGCCTTCCTTGGTGCCGCAAAGCCCTTTGTCCTCGCGCAGATAATCCAGCAGCGTCCGCGTGGCGTCGCTTTGCACATGCACGGTCTCTCCATTCAGAAGAAACGCGATCTCCATTTGAAAACCTGCCGCCTTACTCGTGTCCCGGGGCCCTTGCGCGGTCGATGCGGCGTAGAACGCGCGCCCCTGATTCAGTCTGACCATGAAAACCGCCCCTTGCGGGTTTGGCAACTGTTTCTTTCGCCTTCAGGTCTGCCGCGTCAGCGCATAGGCTGAGAAAATGAGCAACGCCCCCCGATTCATCCACCTTCGTGTGCATTCCGAACATTCGCTGCTGGAAGGTGCTGTGCCGGTCAAGAAGCTGGCCGATCTGGCCGCCAAGGCCGGGATGCCTGCGGTCGCGCTGACCGATACCAATAATATGTTTGCTGCCCTGGAGTTTTCCGAGACGGCGGCCAAGGCGGGCGTGCAGCCGATCATCGGCTGTCAGATCGATCTGGATTATGCCCTGCCCGATCCCGGCAAGCGGCCGGAGCTGCCGGCACCCCTTGTTCTGCTGGCGCAGGACGAGGCGGGGTATATGAACCTGATGAAGCTCAATTCCGCAGCCTATCTCGACAAGGGCGGCGCGCTGCCGCAGGTGAGCCTTGACGATCTGGCGCGCCATCATGCGGGGCTTATCTGTCTGACCGGTGGGCCGGACGGTCCGGCAGGCCGTTTGTTGCGCCAAGGGCAGGAACCCAAGGCGCAGGCGCTGATGAACCGATTGGCTGCGATCTATCCGGAGCGGCTTTATGTCGAGTTGCAGCGCCATCCGGGCGAGGGCGGATTGCCCGAGGCGGAGCGACTGTCAGAGCGTGGCCATGTCGAGATGGCCTATGCGATGGGCCTGCCGCTGGTGGCGACCAATGATGTGTATTTCCCCAAGCCTGCGTTGTTCGAGGCACATGATGCCCTGATCTGCATCGCACAAGGCGCCTATGTCGATCAGCAGGACCCGCGCCGCCGCCTGACTCCGCAGCATTATTTCAAATCGCCGCAGGAGATGGTGACGCTCTTTGCCGATCTGCCGGAGGCGATTGAGAACACGGTGGAAATTGCCCGCCGCTGTGCGTTTCGTGCCTGTAAGCGCGCGCCGATACTGCCGAAATTTGCCGAGAACGAGGTCGCGGCCTTGCGTCTGCTGGCGCAGGAGGGTCTTGCCGCCCGACTGGCGGTCATTCGCATGCGGCGAAGGTGACGGAATATGAAAAGCGCCTCGATTTCGAACTGGGCATCATCGAGCAGATGGGGTTTCCGGGTTATTTTCTGATCGTGGCCGATTTTATCCAATGGGCCAAGAAACAGGGGATTCCGGTGGGGCCGGGCCGTGGGTCTGGGGCCGGGTCGCTGGTGGCCTATGCCCTGACCATCACCGATCTGGACCCGTTGCGCTATTCGCTGCTGTTCGAGCGGTTTTTGAACCCCGAACGTGTCTCGATGCCCGATTTCGACATCGATTTCTGCATGGACCGCCGCGAGGAGGTGATCCGCTATGTGCAGGACAAATATGGCCGCGACCGGGTGGGGCAGATCATCACCTTTGGTGCGCTGCTGTCCAAGGCAGCGGTGCGTGACGTGGGCCGGGTGTTGCAGATGCCTTATGGGCAGGTGGACCGGATATCAAAACTGATCCCGGTCGAAGGGGTCAAGCCGGTCAGTATCGAAAAGGCGCTCGCCGATGAGCCGCGTCTGCGCGAGGCGGCGAAGGAGGAGGAGGTCGTGGCCCGCCTGCTGGATTATGCGGGCCAGATCGAGGGGCTGCTGCGCAATGCGTCGACCCATGCCGCCGGTGTGGTGATCGCGGACAGGCCGCTGGATGAGCTGGTGCCGCTTTATCAGGATCCCCGCTCGGATATGCCGGCCACTCAGTTCAATATGAAATGGGTCGAGGCCGCGGGGCTGGTCAAGTTCGACTTTCTGGGTCTGAAAACCCTGACCGTGATCCAGAACGCGATGGAATTGATCCGCAAGTCCGGGCGCAATCTGAATGTCGCGGCGGATGGTGCGGTTCTTTATGAACCCGCGCCGGGGATGGAGAACGATATCGGCGCGATCCCGCTGGATGATGAGCGGACCTATGACCTTTATGCCCGCGCCCGCACCGTGGCGGTGTTTCAGGTGGAAAGCACCGGCATGATGGATGCCCTCAAGCGAATGAAGCCGACCTGCATCGAGGATATCGTGGCGCTGGTGGCCCTGTATCGTCCCGGCCCGATGGAGAATATCCCGGCCTATTGCGAGGTGAAGAACGGCCTGAAACCGCTTGACTCCATTCACCCTTCGATTGACCATATTCTGGCCGAGACGCAGGGCATCATCGTCTATCAGGAACAGGTGATGGAGATCGCGCAGGTCATGGCGGGGTATAGCCTTGGCGGTGCCGACCTGCTCCGCCGCGCCATGGGCAAGAAGATTGCCGAGGAAATGGCCAAGGAGCGCCCGAAATTTCAGGATGGTGCCAAGGCGAATGGTGTCGATCCGAAGAAGGCATCGGAAGTCTTTGACCTGCTGGAGAAATTTGCCAACTACGGTTTCAACAAATCCCATGCCGCCGCTTATGCCGTGGTCAGCTATCAGACCGGCTGGCTCAAGGCCAATCATCCGGTCGAGTTCATGGCGGGCGTGATGAATTGCGATATGCATCTGACCGACAAGCTGGGGGTCTATTTTCAGGAGGTCCGCAAGGGGCTTGGCCTTGGCTGGGTGCCGCCTTGTGTCAACCGCTCTGATGCGACGTTTGACGTGCAGGATGGCAGGCTGATCTATGCGCTGGGTGCGCTGAAGAATGTCGGTGTCGACGCGATGCGCCTGATCGTGGCGGGGCGGGGCGGCAAGCCCTTTGCCACATTGTTCGATCTGGCCCGCCGGGTCGATCTGAAGCGGATCGGCAAGCGCCCGCTGGAGATGCTGGCGCGGGCGGGCGGGTTTGACGCGCTGGATTCGAACCGTCGTCGGGTTTTGGAAAGTCTGGATGCGCTATCGGCCTATTCTGCGGCCATCCACGAGCAGAAATTGTCAAGTCAGGTGAGTCTGTTTGGCGATGCGGGCGACGATCTGCCCGAGCCACGGCTGCCGAGTGTGCCGGATTGGGCCGCCGCCGAGCGCCTGTCGGAAGAGTTCAAGGCTGTCGGGTTCTATCTGTCCGGCCATCCGCTGGATGATTATCTGGCGGCGTTGCGCCGCAAGGATGTGCTGACACTGGATGAGGTGATGGCCAAGGCGCAGCGCGGCGCGTTTATCGGCAAGATGGCGGGCACTGTCGCGGGCAGGCAGGAGCGGAAATCGGCGCGCGGCAACCGGTTTGCCTTTGTCAGCATGTCGGACCCGACGGGCCAATTCGAAGTGACGATGTTCTCGGATACGTTGGACCTTGCGCGCCAGTACCTGGAGGTGGGCGCGCAGGTGGTGGTGCAGGTCGAGGCGACGCTGGAGGTGGATCAGCTGAAACTGCTGGGCCGGTCGGTTGTGCCGATTGACACGGTGGTCGCTGATGCAGGGGCGACCGGCTTGCGCGTGTTTATCGACGCCCCGGATGCGATCCCGGCGGTGGCGGGCGTGCTGGAAAACGCGTTGCGCGACAAGGTGAAGGGCGGGCGCGGGCCGGTCTATTTTTGCCTGATGCACCAAGGGCTTCCCGGTGAGGTCGAGATCGACTGCGGCCGGGAATATCCGGTCACGCCGCAGATCAAGGGTGCGCTGCGATCGCTAGGTGGCGTGATCGAGGTGCAGGAGATCTGAGCGGCAACTCGCCCGCGACGGGTGATCAGGTGGACGCAAGCGGCAGTTTCGGTTAGGTCGTTTCTGGCGACTGGGCGCAATCGGGGGATTTGCAGCATGAAGAAGGCAATGATTTGGCTGGCGTTGCTGGCGCTGGCCGCTTGCGACGATCCCCTGGCCGAGATTGAAAGGCTGAGCGAGGTTACGGTGCCTGCCGATGCCGGTGCCGCGAATGTCGGCCCGACGCCGCAGGAAAGCGCCGGCGAAGGCTTTATCGGGGCGATTCTGAGCGGGGATACGGCGTCCGGTGCCTCGGCCGAGAGTGAAGTAGTGCCGGAGGCGCCAGAACCGGTGCGTCAATCACTGTTCGGTCCGCGCGTCAGCGCCCCTACCGGTCCGGATGCCGCCCGTATCGCTCCGGGCACCGTGCTTCCGAGTGGTCAGATCGCGACAGTTTGCGGGCTGACCGAATCGGCGCTCGGCACGCCGATTGGTGCGGCGTCGGGCTATGCCGTCCGGGATACGGCGCCAAATACCGTCGCGCCGCGCACCCATTATCTGACCGGATTTCCCGACGGTTGCGCGCGGCAATTCACCGGCGCGCTGGCCCTGTTCGGCGATGTCGGCACGCATGAGGTGGTGCGCTATCTGGCCTCGAATGCGGAGGTGCCCTATAGTGCCACTGATACCGCCTATGAGCAGATCAAGGTCGAGGTTTGCGGCGTGCCGGTCGGGCAACCCTGTGGTCGCCAGCTTGACCGGCTGGCGCGGCGCACGGTTTTTGTCACGGTATATCAGAATTTTGGCACCAATCCGTCATGGGCCAATATTCTGATCCACGATGGTGCTGTGGTCGCGATGGATGTGGTCGAGTGCTGAACCCTACCAGTGCGGCGGGCGTTGATCGGCCAAGGGCGCGGCGTCGTCGGCCTCGTCGGCGCGGGTTGCTTCGCGGTCGATCAGCAGTTGCACCCGGCGCGTGAGGCGCGC
>Ga0105054_10004998_pt1 | contig 19389 bp, 16 predicted proteins | sample BON02_FD_78091 | JGI IMG/M metagenome (GOLD analysis project Ga0105054, IMG submission 78091) | Freshwater microbial communities from Lake Bonney liftoff mats and glacier meltwater in Antarctica - BON-02 (megahit assembly) | ecosystem: Environmental > Aquatic > Freshwater > Ice > Glacier...
AATTTCGAAAAGTCCAATCCCCTTGCTGCCCTTCTATTGATCTCGATGGTTTTGTTTTTTGCAATCTTAAATTTTACCCTCGAAGTATAATTTTTTTTAAGATTGCAAAACGAATCAGGAATAACCAAGGATATAACAAAAACCATTTCAAGAAGTTGTAAAAAAAGATGATTGTAGCTATTGGATTTATTTCGCTGGGTTTTGCATTGATGGAGCTATTTGGGTGGGCCATTCATAAATATATTATGCATGGCCCACTGTGGGCTATTCACAAGACTCATCATCAGCCATCTAAGACTTTCTTTGAGTTGAACGATTTCTTCTCCCTATTATTTGGAAGCATTGCGGTAATCCTGATCACCAAAGGAGTGGCTGATTTTGATTACCGATTTTGGGTGGGAATGGGAATCAGTTTATATGGCATGCTTTACTTTTTTCTTCATGATGTATTGATTCATCGTAGAATGAAATGGTTTCAAAAGCCAAATTCTTCTTTTTTGAAAGGAATATTCAAAGCTCATCAAGCTCATCATCGTACCAATGAAAAAGAGGGCGCAGTTTCATTTGGCTTATTCGTCGTACCGAAAGAATATTTTAAAAAGAAGGATTTGTGAGCACGTATTCTATAAAAGATCTTGAGCAATTATCAGGAATCAAAGCACATACGCTTCGGGTCTGGGAGCAGCGTTACAATCTGCTAAGCCCAAAAAGAACCGATACTAACATTCGATTCTATGACGACGATGATCTGAAATTGATATTGAATGTAGCGCTGCTAAATGACAACGGATTCAAAATTAGTAAGATAGCTTCCATGGAACGTACTGATATGCGTGAGGAAGTGATGAAACTAACCGAGCGTTCTTTGACGCACGATGATCAGATTCATGCATTGACGATTTGTATGATTGAAATGGATGAAGAGCGATTCGAGAAAATCCTCTCTACGAATATTCTCAAGATTGGATTTGAGCAGACGATGGTCAACATTATCTATCCTTTCATGTCCAAAATTGGAGTGCTATGGCAGACTGGAGCGGTAAACCCTGCACAGGAACACTTTATCTCTAACCTGGTTAGACAAAAATTGATTGTTGCGATTGATGGACAGATCTTATCGAGCAAAGGGAAAAAGTTCCTACTCTTTTTGCCTGAGGGTGAATTACATGAGATTTCGATTTTGTTTGCATCCTACATGATCAAAAATAAGGGTCACAAAATCGTATATCTAGGGCAAAACACGCCTAATGAAGATTTAAGTCAGGTCTATGATATACATCGACCTGATTACCTTATGACAGTGATTACTACTTCCCCGTCATCTGAGCATGCTCAAGAATATCTGTATGCTTTGGCAGAAAGATTTTCAGAAGCGAAAATCTTGGTGACAGGCTACCAAGTTATTGGACAAGATCTCATATTTCCTTCAAATATGCGTCAATTGAACTATATCCGTGACATCAATGAGTTTCTTGAGGAGATGGAAGTGGTCGGTCAGGAGAAGTAGTTTACTCATTTGATACTTGTATTAAACAAAAGAGCTTTTTTTATGCCCAAAAACTGTGATAGGCTACTTCGAAGTGGTAGTTATGAACTTTTCAAATTTTTTGTTGAAGAAAAAAGAAAATTAATTCAACAAAAAGTTTGTGTCTTGTTTAATGATTGTTAAATTTGATTAAACAAAAACAAGTAACCATGACGACTCTAGAATTTAGCTACTCACTTAATCAGATGTCCACTTCTTTGAAGCCTTTTGCGTTGAAGCTGACTCGTGACATGGATGATGCCAACGACCTGCTTCAGGATACGATGGTAAAAGCTTTCACCAACAAAGATAAGTTTGCAGAAGGTACTAACCTGAAAGCATGGCTTTATACCATTATGAAAAATACTTTCATTACCAATTATCAGAGGATGGTAAGAAGAGGAACATTTGTAGATACAACAGATAATCTTCATTACATCAACTCAAGCGGGTCAATGATCGAGAATGGTGTGTTTGGAAACTTCGCGATGGATGATATCAATGAAGCGATCGACAGCTTGGATAATGTATACAAAACTCCATTTATGATGCACTTCAGAGGATTTAAATATCACGAAATCGCAGATAAGCTTCAAATCCCTATTGGAACTGTTAAAAATAGAATACATATTGCTCGTAAGTTTTTGAAAGAAGATCTTATAGTTTACAAGCATAATAATTAATAAATGAGTAAAAAACATGTAGTGGTAATCGGGTCTGGCTTTGCTGGTCTCTCAGCAGCTACACATCTTGCAGCATCTAATTGTTTAGTCACCCTTCTCGAAAAAAATGAATCCCCAGGTGGAAGAGCTCGCAAGTTCGAACATCAGGGGTTTGTTTTTGATATGGGTCCCAGTTGGTATTGGATGCCAGATGTGTTCGACGATTATTTTGACCATTTTGGAAAAAAAGTTTCTGATTACTACGATCTTCAAAGATTAGATCCCTCCTATGCCGTAATCTATGGTGAACAAGATACACTGGATATTCCTGCCAAATTGGACGAATTCAAGATAATGCTTGAGAACATTGAACCAGGAGCAGGAGCTCAGTTGGACAAATTCTTAGCACAAGCCAAATACAAATACGAAGTCGGAATCCATGATCTAGTAAAAAAGCCGAGTCGATCTCTTTTTGAATTTACATCTCCAAATCTATTGGCAGATATGCTCCGAATGGATATTTTCCAATCCATGTCCAAGCATGTAAGAAAGTATTTCAAATCGGAGAAAATCATCCGATTGATGGAGTTCCCTGTTCTTTTTCTGGGAGAAACTTCCGATAACATTCCAGCACTTTATAGCCTGATGAACTATGCAGATATAGTATTGGGTACTTGGTATCCTAAAGGTGGCATGCATGAAATCATTAAAGGAATGGTGAAACTTGCAGAGGAAAAAGGTGTCAAAATACAATTCAATTCCGAGATAGAGGAAATCGAAATTAAAAATGGAATCGCTCAATCAGTTAGATTAAAATCTGGAGAACGTATTATAGCAGACATCGTAGTCGCAGGAGCAGATTATCATCATGTGGATCGCCATCTGGTAAATCCAAAATACAGTAATTACTCTGAGAAATATTGGGACAAACGCGTGATGGCTCCTTCGAGTTTGCTCTTCTACATGGGAATAAGCAAGAGATTAAAGAATCTTCGACATCACAACTTGTTTTTTGACGAGCCGCTGGGGCCTCACGCTGATGCTATTTATAAAAATCCACGTTGGCCAGAAAAGCCCCTGTTCTATGCTTCTGTCCCTTCGATTACAGATCCATCGGTAGCGCCGGAAGGAATGGAAAATCTGTTCCTATTGATTCCATTAGCTCCCGATTTGGAAGATACCGAGGAGACTCGTGAAAAGTATTACGATATGATCATGGAGCGTCTGGAGCGAATATCTGGTCAGGAAATACGGTCTCATGTCGTTTATAAGCGATCATATGCACATAGTGATTTTAAGTCAGACTACCACGCGTACAAAGGTAACGCTTACGGTTTAGCCAATACACTTACTCAAACAGCTATTTTAAAACCTTCACTGAAAAGTAAAAAAGTAAAAAATCTGTATTATACAGGCCAACTTACCGTACCTGGCCCAGGCGTACCTCCATCTTTGATTTCGGGATATGTGGTAGCAAAAGAGGTTCTAAAAGAGATCAATCCATAAATAAACAGCTACATTTATCCATATGAATGCGATTGAGCTTTTTGATCAAACAACTCTGGAGTGCAGCCGGCTTATTACCCAGCGCTATAGTACCAGTTTTACATTGGGCATTAAGACGCTGGATAAGAAGTTTCATCTACCGGTTTATGCTGTTTATGGTTTCGTCCGATATGCAGATGAGATTGTAGATACTTTTCACGATCAAGATAAGGCAAGCCTTTTGGCTCGCTTCAAGAAAGATACCTACGAAGCTATTGAAGCCAAGCTTTCTTTGAATCCGGTTCTTCATGCATTTCAATTAATAGTCAATCAATATCAAATTGATCTGGATTTGGTCGAAGCTTTTCTTCACAGCATGGAAATGGACCTGGATCATCAACTCTACGACGACAGCAAATACCTAGAGTACATCTATGGGTCTGCTGAAGTGGTGGGTTTGATGTGTTTAAAGATTTTTGTGGAAGGTGATCAAGCCATGTTTGATCGATTGCGAATTCCTGCCTGCAAACTTGGTTCGGCTTTCCAAAAAGTAAATTTTCTGCGTGATATAAAAAGTGATTTTGAGGAGCGTGGAAGAGTTTACTTTCCTGGAGTGGATTTTGAAGCTTTTGATAAATCTGCTAAAATGATGATTGAAACGGATATTCAACAAGATTTTAATAATTCACTGGTGGGAATAGAAGCACTTCCTGATGGTGCTAAACTGGGCGTAAAAGTCGCTTATCTTTATTACCAAAAGCTTTTTGACAAAATAAAGGCATTACCTGCCGAAACGATAACTCAAGAGCGAATTCGAATTCCCAATTCACGAAAAATTACATTGCTACTCGGCACTTATTTTAGCAGTAAACTTGGGATCGGCTGATCATAGATCAGTTTCTCTATTTAGTGTTCAATCTGTTTGCTGATCCACTTTTGTTATTGAGGTTTTGTGAGTCAAAATCCATTATTTTCTGTCTGGGTAAGTTCCCGGCCTAGAAATAAAAATACTTACTGGCATAGTTCTGCTATTCAGTGATCATTATTTTACGGTTTCGAGAGTTTGAATATTTAACCCAAAATATCTAATTGGGACTTCATTTTTTGAACACCTGTTTCAAGAATGATTATTCTTTTTCACAGTTCCTTTCGCATGTTTTTTATATATGTGGTTTTGATTTACTTTGTTCTGAGGGATTTCCTTAAATCCGTTGGTAAACCAATTGCCCATGTACTAATTCCTGTATTTGCAGCTTTTAGATTAATGTATTTAGAAAAAATTTATACTTCTATGAATTTTTTCTAGCAACAGGGATATAATTGCTTCATTTTCAAGTATACAGCGAACGATATCTTAGAAGATTTATTTTTAGATATCTGGTCGTGTTGATCCCATTTTTTCTTTGTGGCGGAATTTTAACCGGTGAAACGACTTATGAACTGGTGGTCATTTATAATCCATTTGGAATTTTAGGAATTCGAATATGGACTGTTCCAATGGAATACATAATCTATAATTTCTCGCTTTTGTTGATGACAGTGAGTATATTCGACTATGTTCGAGCAGGTAAAACAATTCAACTTCCTTAAGGTTTATAGTCTATGAAAAATCTTCAAGTTCAAATAGATGATCATTCTGGCTTCTGCTTTGGAGTGGTTTATGCCATCGAAATGGCTGAGGAGATTTTAGAGGAACAGGGTTATCTGTACTGCTTAGGCGATATTGTCCATAATGATGAGGAGGTTAATCGTTTGACTCGAAAAGGACTCAAAATAATTGACCACACCGAGCTAAATAAGCTGACCAATGAAAAGGTATTAATCCGAGCACATGGAGAGCCTCCATCGACTTATGAACTTTCGATTAAGAATAACCTTACTTTAATTGATGCAAGCTGTCCGGTGGTGTTGAAGCTTCAATATCGTATCAAAAACTCTTTCGATAAAGAAGAAAAGATTTATATCTATGGGATGCATGGTCATGCCGAGGTTATTGGGCTTTTGGGTCAGACCAGCAACAAGGCAATTGTATTCCAAGACATTTCTGAACTTGACTTGCCTAGTCTTCCAAGGAATATTACGCTTTACAGTCAGACTACCAAAAGCACAGATAAATTCTATGAGATTAACGAGATTTTGAAACAAAATGGTATTACAGTGAATTCAAATGATACTATTTGTCGTCAGGTCTCAAACAGAGACAAAGAACTAAGATCCTTTGCTGAGAAATTTGATCGAATCGTATTTGTCAGTGGCACAAAGTCTTCCAATGGTAAAGTGCTTTATAATGTTTGTAAAGAAAAGAATCCCAATACCTACTTTGTATCCAATGCGGATCAAATTCAGACTGGATGGTTTGACCAGTACGAAAAAGTTGGGATCTGTGGTGCTACATCGACCCCATTGTGGCTTATGGAACAAGTAAGAGATCGAATTCTTACCTTCTAAATAAACATTAAGAAATTGCATCCATGAATTCGGCAATATCCAAATCATCCATCGATCCGAAAGGGGTAATTATTGCTTGTTCAATAATCCTGTGCTGGGCAGCCTCACTTTTTTTATTGCTTAACTTGCGATTTTCATGGAATAATCTATTGATTTACTTAGGAATTTTAATCCAAACTCATTTTTATACAGGTTTATTTATTACGGCCCACGATGCCATGCATGGCCTGGTCTCGTCTAATAAAAATGTCAACCACGCTCTAGGCTGGTTTTCAGCAATCTTGTTCTCTTATAATTTCTATTGGAAACTTTTTCCAAAGCATCACGAGCATCACCGATATGTAGCGACTGATAAAGATCCTGATTACCATTCGTCCGATAATTTCTTCTTATGGTATTTCAGTTTTGTGAAGCAACACGTCACCATTTGGCAGATCCTAATGATGGCCGTGTCCTTCAATATCCTGAAGCTTTTTATCCCAACAGAAAATTTGATTGCTTTCTGGATGTTACCTGCAATTCTATCTACGCTTCAGTTGTTCTATTTTGGTACTTATCTTCCTCACAGAGGTGAAACCCAAAATGCTCACCATTCTCACAGCCAGTCAAAAAATCACCTTTGGGCTTTTGTTTCCTGTTACTTTTTTGGATATCACTTTGAGCATCATGATTCACCGGGGACTCCATGGTGGAGACTTTGGAGAGAAAAAGAGAAACAAACCGCCTAATTCTGCTTAATATTGCCTATAATTCATTTTGCTGAAAAAATTCCATTGTAAATATTAATTTTTAAGGCTTCAGTTTCTCAGTATGAAAAAATATATAACCACTTTTATTTTTTTAATTTTTTCCTTAAATGCATTCTCTCAAGGTTCGATAAGCGGTCGAATATTCAACCCTGTCAATAATGATCCTGTCCCATTTGCTAATGTGCTTGTATTGGAAACCGAGCTGGGTGCTATTTCTGATGAAGACGGATTCTACGAAATAAAGAATGTGCCGCCTGATCTCTATAATGTCAGAGCAAGCTTTGTAGGGTATAAAACTGTTACAGCCTACGAAATTCAAGTCACACAGTCTCGTCCGGTACAGCTGGACTTCGAGCTTCGAGAAGACGCCTCAGAACTGAGTGAGGTAGTGGTAGATTCTGAATTTTCCAGATCAGAAGAGACCCCGCTATCTGTGCGAAGGCTGAATGCTAACGAAATTGAACGCTATCCGGGTGGAAACCGGGATATCTCTAGGGTAATTCAATCACTTCCGGGTGTTGCAAGTTCAGCTGGATTTCGGAATGATATCATTATTCGTGGAGGCGCGCCAAACGAAAACAAGTTTTTTGTGGATGAAATAGAGGTTCCTGTGATCAATCACTTTGCGACGCAGGGATCTTCAGGAGGCCCAGTTGGAATATTGAATGTCAATCTGATTAAGAATGTCGATTTGATTGCGGGAGGTTTTCCGGCAAATCGAATGGATGGTCTAAGTTCTTTCTTTGAATTTACCTTGAAAGAAGGCAGACGCGATAAAATGGCAACTCAATTGACTCTTGGAGCATCGGAACTAACCCTATCTAACGAAGGCCCAATCGGAGAAAAAACAACCTACCTGGTTTCTGCCAGACGTTCTTATTTGCAGGGGCTTTTTAGATTGATTGGTTTGCCTTTTCTACCGACTTTCAACGATTTCCAAGTGAAGACCACGACCAAACTGAATGACAAAACCGAATTAACTTTTATTGGTGTGGGTGCGATAGATAATTTCGCATTGAATCAGGACGTGCCAGACGAGGAGACAGAAGACGAGCGGATAGATCGGTTATATCTTCTTGATGTACTTCCGATCCAGAGTCAGTGGAATTATGCGACAGGGTTAAAGCTCAAGCGCTTCAGAGAAAACGGATTTTGGACGTTTATCCTGAGTAGAAATATGCTGAACAATGAGTCGTTTAAGTATGCTGGTAACGATAATAGTAATGAGGAGAATCTACTCTTCAGATACCAATCTCAAGAGTCAGAAAATAAATTTAGGGCTGAGAATAGTGTTTTTGGGAAAGGCTATACGCTGAAATATGGTGTCAACTATCAATACTCTAGATTCTTCATCAATAATTTTGATCGTTCTGCACTTGCTTCTACTGCCGAGGTCATCGATGTAGAGTCAACTTCTAATTTTAATCAATATGGAGCATTTGTGTCGGGCTCCAAAAAATTTTATAATGATCGTCTATTGGTGACAGGCGGCGTAAGAATGGATGGAGCTGATTTTGCAGCTACCGCCTCCAACCCACTCAATCAATTATCTCCCAGAATTTCCTTCTCTTACCAATTAATGCCAAACTTCTTTGTCACTGCAAATGGAGGAATCTATTACCAAAAACCGGCTTACACAGTGCTTGGATTTCAGGACAGTGACGGCGTGCTAGTCAATAGAGAAAATGATGTTCGATTTATCAGAAATTCTCAATTAATAGGAGGGATTGAATTATTGGTCCCTGAGAAAAATAGAAGATTTACAGCAGAAGCATTTTACAAACGATACAGTAATTATCCCTCCTCAGTCAGAAATGGGATTTCACTTGCAAATTTAGGAGCTGATTTTGGGGTAATCGGGAATGAGGCTGTAATCTCCAATGCAGAAGGTAGAGCTTATGGAATAGAGTTTCTGGCGCAGCAGCGATTATTCAATAATTTTTATGGTATTGCGGCCGTGACATTGGTAAGAAGTGAATTCACTAATCCAAATACGGAAGGTTTTGTTCCTTCCTCTTGGGACAATAGATTTATAGTCAGTCTCACTGCCGGAAAGCGATTTGGAAAGAACTGGGAACTTGGAGCGCGATGGAGATTCCTTGGAGGTACGCCTTATACGCCTATCGATGTGGAAGAATCCGCCTTGATCAGCAATTGGGATTTGAGAGGTCAGCCAATTTTGGATTTCACTCAAATCAACGGAGTTAGGCTTGCTGCATTTCATCAGCTGGATTTGAGATTGGATAAAAAGTATTTCTACAAAAACTGGAATTTCAACTGGTATATTGATATTCAAAATGCCTATAACTTTCAGGCAGAGCAACCCCCATTGTTGGTTCCGACAAGAGATGCGGCTGGAGGACTTGTGGTTGACCCGACAGATCCGACTCGTTATTCACTGCGATTTTTGGAAAATACCGCTGGCACACTACTCCCTACTGTAGGTATCATTATTGAATTCTAATTTGGGGAAATCCGAAGACTTACTTATAATCCAATTTTGGATTTGGAAATTCAGACCCAGTGGCATCGTATTTTACATCAACTATGGATTTGTAAACAGAGAGTACGAACCCAGAGTGAGTCGAAGATTAGTTGCCTAATCGAGATAATTTGACTCGATTGATACAATATGGTCTCCTTGTGATCAGCTAAATAACTTGATTAGCCATGTATTGGTAATCTCTGGTGATGTTGCTGGGGAGAGCACTTTTCCCCGGAAGTTAAAGGAATATTCTCCCTGTTATACTTCTTGAAAATATCGAACACAAAAAAAGAGCAAGATTTTGCCTTGCTCTTAGTTTAAAAATGATGATTATTAATTCAATCTCCAGCGAATATTGAGACCGAATCCACCCGGATCAAAGTTGGTGTTTTCAACCAAAATAAAATAAGGTCTCCAATCCAGTCCGATCACAATAGGAACGTCAGCAAAAGCATACTCAGCACCGATCTCACCTGCCGCCCCCAATCTGAATGGATCACCAAGAAATAGGGATGGACCAAATCCTAAATAATAATTGAATTCTGAGTCTCCAATTGGTCTATAAATCGGATGCCAAAGTGCATCGATACCGACTCCACCGTTTCCAAAACTGACGTTGGCGTGAATTCTGCTAAAATCACCGAGGGCGAAAATCCCGTCAACGGCAACGTTATTGCCATTAACATTGCCAAATCGAAGTCCTACCTCTTGAGCCTGAAGTTCCATGGTAAATGCTGCAATGAGTAGAATAGCAAGTGATAATATCTTGAGGTATTTCATAAAATCATTTTTGTCTGGGCAAATTTAGGACATCGAGTCGCATCAAAGCAAGATTTTTTTCTTGAATAATTTTTCTAAAATTTTTAGCCAATCAGATCTATATTCTTTCAATCTGCTCTCAATTGTTGGGGACCAAAGATACTTTTCTATATAGATACATCAGTCTTTATTTTATTTTCACTATGGATTTCATTTCCAATTCGTAATACTTCCCGCACTAACAGCTCCATATCCTCAAATCGAGTTCGCTGATTGACATTGGCTATCCGAAGGGTGAATTTTCCATTCAAGATAGTGGAGCTTGGCGAAGCGATTCCCTCCTCTTGCAATCGAAGCAAGATTTCCCGGTTTAAACTACGCAGCGCTTCTTCCGTGTAATCAGGCTGCATCATTCGAAAGCAGGTTATACTCATCGAAACTGGAGCGGTCAATTCAAGTTGTGATTCGGCTTCGACTAAATCTCCAAGATATTCAGCCTGACGATTATTCTGAGCAATCATTTGTTGATACTTTTCAAATCCTTGTTCTTTGAGCGACATCCAGACTTTAAGTGCCTTAAATCCTCTGGAGAGTTCGAAGCCATAATTATTGATTGAATCCAGACCTCCTGCGAGTCCGCGAGTTTCTGGCAATAGGTAATTCGGTGTGATTGAAAAGGAATTTCGATGTTTTAGTTTGTCCCGAATCAACGTACATCCAATTTCATAAGGAACATACAGCCATTTGTGAAGATCAAAAGCCAAACTATCTGCCTCTTCAATAGCCTTTAAGCGATCTGAATAGATTGGATCCATCTTGCAAAGTGCTCCATATGCTCCATCTACGTGAAACCATAAATCATATTTCCTGCTCAGTCGGAGCAATTCATCCATAGGATCAATGGCCCCTGTGTTGACTGTTCCTGAAGTTCCGACAATACAAAAAGGGCTGAATCCTGCTTCCAAATCCGCTTGAATTTGAATGTCCAACTCTTCAGTGATCATTTCATACTTTTCATTGACACCGATTTTTCGAACGGAATCTGTACCTAGTCCGATGATCTCTGCTGCTTTTTGAATACAGCTATGTGTTTCTACAGAGCAATAGATTAGCAGTTTTATATTGGCTAGCTGTAATCCTTTTTGACGAATCCGATGATCCCGAAATGAATTTCTCGCTACCGTCAGTGCAGTAATATTAGCCATGCTTCCGCCACTGACCAAGATTCCAGACGCGTCTTTGGGGAAGTTCATCATTTCCTTACACCAGTTGACCACCTGCTGATCGATATACATCGGAGCATGTTCGCCGATTGCTACATTGGGATTCATTCCCGAGGCAAGGAGATCGCCCCAGACACCCATGGGATTGCCTGTGCCCTGAATCCATGCGAAAAATCTAGGATGGACATTGCCTTTATTGTAAGGAAATATATTCTTCTTGAACTCTTCGTAGACTTCATTCGGAGCAGTTGGCTTAATAGGAATAGCTTCGGAAAAAGTCGCTTTCACTTCATCAGGGATAGGTTTCCAAATAGGTTCTTCACTAATTCCCTTCCAATAATCGACTAGGTCGTCGATCATCTGGTGGCCTAGTGCTCTGATTTCATCCCAATTTTCCGGGTCTAATGTCAAATTTTCAAACTTCTTCTGTGTCATAATTGAGAGTATTAATCTTTTAAAGGAATCAGTCGAAGGCTATAGAAATCGCCTATTCCTGCTGGGGAAATGTTTTTAGCAAATAGGCTCAAATTAGTTTTTCCCTTTTGTAACTCGATTTTACCAATGGTTAATCTTCCCCAAGTTTTTTCTGGGGCCTCTTTTCTGGCTATTCGATCAGGGCTGGGAATCAGTTCACCGGTGAAGACTTCTGAATTGGTAAAAGGCTTTTCTGTCAAGCCATGTTTTAGAATAAACTCCGTTCCTAATTGGGCCTCGCTAGACTGATATTCGAAGACGACCTCATAGCTTCCCGGATCTATCACATTGAGTTCCCAATTGACTTTGTCATCTGTTCCTTTCCAATTGGTCAGCCAGTCCTGAGCCCAACCATGGCCTTCATAGAATTTTAAATTGCCAGTAAAGGTGGATTCGTAAGCGGCCAGTAAGATTTCGGGAGCTTGATTGGAAATAGCAATAGGCCGTTCAAAAACAGCACCTTGAGTTACTTCTTTCCACCAAGTCTCGTATTCTTGCAAAAGTTTAGCAGTGATTTCAGGAAATGAATCGGCTAAATTCATCTTTTGTGAAGGATCATTTTTTAAGTCATACAGTTCATTACCTCGTGCAAAATGCGTTAGAAGAAAACTGTTTTTTCGAATTGCTCCAGGAAAAGGATCAAGCTTCCGCTCGGGTTGAGCTACGTGGGAGAAAATGGCTCTGCTACTTTCTTGACTTTCGCCTCGCAGTGCTGGCGATAGGCTGATACCATCTAAAGGCAGCTTTTCTTTGAAATCCAAGTCCAGAAGTTCTACTAAAGTGGGTAAAATATCGATATGAGATCCAGCAATACTTTTCACACCCGGTTGAATATTTTCCGGCCACTTCCAAAAAGAAGGAACCCGAACGCCACCTTCGTGTACACTTCCTTTGATCCCCTTCATCTCGGCATTGAAGCGATTGCCGTTTGGACCATTGTCGGTGAGAAATATCACGACGGTATTTTCTTCCAAACCCAACGCTTTGAGTTTATCCAGTACTCGCCCAATATTCCAATCCAAGTTACTTACCATACCATGAATGCTGGCTAACTCATCGTCAAGTCCTTTTGCCTTGTACGGGTCAAAAAATCGATCTGAAACTTGATGGGGACTATGAGGTGTATTGTAAGCGAGGTAGGTGAAAAATGGCTTTGATTGATTTGCTTTGATAAATGCAATGGCCTCATCGGTTAGCACATCAGTGATATAGCCCTTTGTTTTTTGCATCTTTCCATCCTTCTCCAAGTGAGTATCCCAATAATTTGACCAATGTCCACCCAAAAATCCGGTGAATACATCAAAGCCTTGTGCCAAAGGATGATTGGGATAATGCTGACCATTGTGCCACTTTCCAAAAATTGAAGTGCTATAGCCATTGTCTTTGAATAGCTCCGCCAAGGTATATTCTTTGGTATCCATCGTTTCTAATCCTTTGGACACAGATACCGTCCCGGTGCGCAGGTGATATCGACCAGTGAGTATGCTAGCCCGAGTCGGGGCGCAGAGTGGGCTTACATAGAAGCGATCAAATCGAGCAGATTCTTGCGCCAATTGATCCAGAACAGGAGTATTGATCTGCGAATTGCCATGAATCCCGAGGTCACCATAGCCTTGATCATCAGTTAGGATCAGGATAACATTTGGTGGTTTGTATCCGACTGATTTTGGCTGGCAAGAAAAGATAGCCATACAAAAAAGACTTCCTAGAAGAATTCTATACATGTTTTCATAGGTTTGCCTCAAGATAGTAAATCCTTCAAGAAGCTATTTCAACTTGCTCAGGATTCCTGCAATCTTGGATTTATTCTTCTGTATAAATAGTAGAAGTTTTTGAAAAATGGAAAGCGGAACAGGCTTTAAGACCAAATATTTTAGCTCTGATAGCTGAACTACCTCGCCTCCGAGTACTTCTTTGAATCTTACCACTCCAATACTTCCTCCCTTAGAAAATCATAAAAGTTCTAGCCTTTTCGAATTCCTGTTTGTACTATTTTACATTGAAGAAAATGAACAGCCATCAGATCTTTCTCCTCGCGACAAATAGCCATCATCATGTAGTAAAGCTCTTTGCCTACATCAAGCTCCGTTTCAATTATCCCGTATTCCAGTAGCAGGTACCAAGCAGTAGCCTTTTGAACCATGGAAATCATGGTTTGTCTGAAATTCACTCGACTCCGTGCCGTATATCCCACCCTTTTCGCATTGAGTGTGATCAGCCTATAGGCAGCTTTGATATCCCCTGCCCGCTTCGCAAATCTAAGTTCATGGCCTCATACGGGTACTCTTACATACATTTAGTCCGGTAGCAGATTTGTAGTTTTTTCGGACAAGTTCGTAAGCTTGCTTCTCTTCGGGGAAAAGTGATACGACCCTAAAACTGCTGATTCCATTAACGTATTTGAAGATTAAGCCTTTTTCGTTTCCCTTAAATATATCTGATTTAGGGGCAAGCTATAAAAGATGGGCATCAAACTGAGGACATGATTTCTCCGAATTCGGAAAAGATAACTGAGCTAAAAATGCACCGACTTGCGCTGCTTCTGTTCGGAACTTTTTAATAATTTTTTATATCAAAATCTCTAGTCAGTGTGGGCCTAAAAGTAAAGACAAATACTCGAAAAGGACCTGCGGAAGCTGTCACTACAAACTAAAACCGCCCAAAATTTTTCTCTGCAAGATTCAACTAACAATAGCTTAAAATCGAAATGAAAGGAGCATTAGTTTTTCAACCAGTCCGAATTTTAAAGGTATATTTATCTCGGACCTTCAGAATTAAACTTTTTTAGCATTCCCATTCTGCTTCGCTTTGTTTCAATGTATCGTATCGGATTTCAAAAATTCAGTCATTAATTCGTAAAAAATGACTTTAACAGATTAAAACTTTAAGTGAGAATAAGATTTACACCTTTGGAGAATCAAATTCTACCTTTTTGGAATTAATTCCTTGCTTGGGGAGACCAATAGAGTTCTTCTGATACCTACAAAAACCAGTATTAAGAAAGAGTAGCCAATGAAAAAGGGAATCACATAGCTCTCCAAATTAAACGACAGCATAACTGCCATAATCAGTAGTTGAAAACCGAGCCCAAAAGTTGAAAGCATGGTCATAAACCATCTGGGGAATGGCTCACTATTCATAGCATTGCGATCGAGGTAATAGATCGTTTTGTCAAATGAGATGTAAAGCATGTCATATACTTTGTAGAACTTATTGACTGTACTTTGCTTTTCACCTTTCATGGCAATCGGTGCCTCATCTTCAAAGATTCTACTAGTCTGATCGCCGTTTACGGTATTCCTTAATATGACGTAATAGTAATTGTACAGCGTACCTTGCAGTTGTACTCCTACAAAAGCGAGTAGCATGTATCCGATTTTGACATCAGTGATATGCCAAAAAGCCAAGAAAAAAAGAAAATTTAAGATGATATCAGCAATCGAATCATAGTATCTGCCGATATAGGATGGGGTATTTTTCAGTCGGGAAAGTTCACCGTCTGCCGCGTCTAGGATGGACTTTACGATTAGGAAAAATCCGGCAGCAACGTAATACTGAAAGAGAATACAACAAATAGCTAAGAAGCCAGAGACTATAAACCAAGATGTAAGGTGGATCGGAGTGAACCTGGTATCCTTAAGTGCGTTGGCAATCCATCGGGCACTTGGTCTTCCATAATCGGATAAATCCAGGAATTGGTAAGCAACTGGTAATTTGGGCATGTAAGCTGATTGCGTAGCCTAAATGATAACTATTTTACTGAGCTATTTCATCGACTACGCTTTTTTTACTTGAAATTTAATCTGCGAATATACGATTTATTTAAGGAGGGAGAAAAGCGGTGGGTTTGGAGGTTTAACTATCTGGCTAAACTCAATTTTAGAACAGCTTAGGTGTTATTAAAAACTTTATCATTTTTAAACCGATATCATCTTCCGGTGGTGCTGTTAGACCTTTATTTATAGTATCATTGTAATAAGAAATTTTAGAGAGAGCCATAGCTAATGGATTTGCATATCGGCATGGTGGTTTCAAACCTCTATTTTGCCAAATGCTTAATGGGTTACTGCGGAATTCCTGATCAGCTGGATTTCCTGGTTTAGTATTTTTTACTAAACTTTCTAAAGATATCAAAGCTGACGCAGCATTCAGGCCTGAAAGTTTAGTGCTGACAACCCGAGTAGTATTAATTCCTCCCTGGGGCAGTTTATCATTTTGAACGTTTCCATTTAATGATGCAATGCAGAACAAGGTAACCAAGTATTGTTAAACCAAGTGTCATACCTGTGCTGTAATTAACCCAGTTTGAATATTATTATATTCTTATGCTGTTTACTCCTAAAGCTCTCGCTGCATTTCAAGCCATTGGACTTACAATACAACTAGATGTTCCAGAGAACAACATTTACCTAACCTCGCCATTATTTAGCATTTGGGGTTTGTGGCATGATTATCAGCTATCTTAAGAACAGTAATTTACTGCTTAACTTTGAAACCGCTACCAGCCATCATCTGCAATTTCTTTTGGGCAACAGCTTCAGGACAATAGCCTAAAAATTTGAGGCTTTATGCTTGACTGCTTTTTTGAAAAAAATTTTTTGCGGATCTGTTTTAATTTCATTGTTTTTTATCAGCATGAATAACCATGATTTAGTTTAATTTCTAATACTTTCATAAATTTAATAACGTGTTAAGAAAAAAACTAAAACTATTGGTTCACCTTCTATATTACTGGTACATATAGCTGATATTAGCTAAAACCATTAGTAGGAGGTTTTCGGCAATCAGCTATAAATTGATAGGCATCTTTTTAAATGATTATTTTTATATCCTGTTTCCATTAAACTCGTATCAGAATCATGTTTGATAATCAAATTTTACTATTTATATGAAATACTTTTTTGAGAAACTCCTCAGAAACATAAATCAATCGAGTTCATATTCGATATTAAGTTAATACTACAGATAGTAATGTTTAAGCCAGTAATTTTATGGTGTAATCCGAACGAAAAAACCTAAATTTCGCAAGTAGTTAAAACCATCATTTTTAACCAAGAAATTAAAATCAATTCCCAACCCAAATTGGATAGCCTGTTTATAATCAACACCTACCCGAAGCTGCTGAATACTATACCTATAAGAATAATCTTTAGTAGTTAGGTTGGTAGCAAAGAGAAGCTGATTAAAAGATGACCATTTTCAGAGATTTTGGGCATTTACATTAGAATGCCACTAAATTCATATGACGATTTTCCACCTAGCATCAAGCTTGGAAATAGATTTACCAACAATCTCTGATCCTCGCTTACGCGAGTAAAGGACAGAGCTAATAGTGGATTAAAATCTTGACCATGACTGGCACCGCCAACACTAACCCCTAATTTTTTGTAATATTTCGGGTTAGATACGTTGCCAGAAAGGTTGTGTTAAGTTCTTTATTTTCGTAATTTACTGAGAAACGCCCTTGTGTAAAGACGCTATAATTCCCCTTTATGTCAAGATCTTTGAAAAAAAAGAAGTCATGAGAAACCTGCTCATCATCAACTAATACCTCATTCGGTAGTTGGGCTTTGAGAACTAATGTTGTGAAGAAAATACTAATGATCAGAAAGGCCAGATGACGCATAATTAAGTAACTATATGATGATTAAATGAGAATGGGACCCCTACTTTAAATTATAATATGTAATATTAATAATCTATGGATAATCAATAAAGGAAAAATGTCTAAAAATAATTAATTATTATAGATACTTAAATCAAGTAAGAACTAGAAAATACTAAAGTCTTTATTTCCAGTCACTTTCGCTAGACAAAATATAACATTTTAATAGTAAGCCATAGACAAGGCTGAGCAAAAAAGATACTTTAATATAGAGACAACAAATAATCAATTCAAAACGCATTAAAAAATCCTAAGATTAATAGGATGTTATAATTAAGCATTCTCCTCAATGATGCTACTTAACAAATTATAACCTTTGAAAAAGGGAATCGGTATATTAATTCAATAAATAATATTATTATCTGACTAAATCAATTCTTCCTTTTCTGTAACGTAACTTACTTTAGGCTATATTTTTATTGTTTAATCCCAACAATAAGGAAAAGTATTTTTGGTAGATTAATCATTATATTCAGAACTTTTGACAATTACGGTCTGATCCTACCACGCATTTCGATAAAATGGTATAACTTCAAAAGATGAGTAAAAAACCTATTTCTGAGACATATGAGAAGATTGACTTTTTTATATTCCTTCTTGAGCTTTATACTGTGGAAGGAGTTAACCAGTTATTCCAGTATCGATCTCCGATTATACAATCACTAATTACTTCAAACCATGCTACTATTGGTAATTATGACAAAACAAATTTTGACTTCTCATTATATCTTTTTTCAATGGTATTAATAATATATTCCTTTGGTGCAGTATCACACAACTGAATCATGATAGGATATAGATCTAAACCACCATGGAAAAACTGTATTGCGATTCTAAAGTTAGCGAAAATTCGATAGCCTTCTTTAAATGATCTTTCAAAGTGGCACCTTTTGACCGAAATAACTGGCATGGTCAGACCGAAATAGTCCATTGATAGTTCAATGATTGGAAGTGCCCAAATTTTAAATATTGTTAAATATCTTTGACTTTCTTTTGGCCAAAAATATGAACCAATTAAAAGTCCAATTATCATTACTGGGACTATTGTAGTTTTTGATATTTCAGTTTTGCGAATTAGTAGAAAATATACAAGCGGAACAATGAGCAAAAGATCAATGGTAATCGCCAAGTTCATTATGCTATTTTCAGCAAGGAATGACAATTTCATTATAAAGATTAAAATTCCTAAAAGGCTTAATGAAATTCCAAATCTTATTAGGTTTCTGTTAATGTTTATTCTGTCATTCATATTGTTTGTTTTAATGCCTTACAACGGTTAGTATATGAAAAGTAGGCGATTTTGAAGCACTAAACTGTCTGCCACCACAAAACTTGATACGAAGTACAAAGCTTCATTTAACCACTGAACTGCCAATTTCTTGTAGGTGCTGTTAGCACTAGTTTATTTCTTTTTTACTTCATATTTTCGGTTCTACCCTTAAGTTAGTGGAACATATAAATAAAATGACTTAATATAGGAAACGCGCGTTTTGCTGAAACCATGTATTGGCTGATTTACTCCGATTTAGAAGAATCAACTAAATTGAAAAAATAACTAAATTCTAAATTTTCAATTAAAATCGTGGTAGAACCATATTTTCTACTCCATTTAATAATCAGCGGGGTTAAAATAATAGTCGGTAAAAGCCAATATAAAAAACTTGGAATTTGTTCGGGGAAATATTTCGCATTAACCACTAAAAATGCTGTCAAGGCTACAATGAAACCGCCTGTCATTCTTTGTAAGTGAGCTAAAAGCCCATAATTTTTAATTGCTGATTGTCCTTTGTTATTTTTAAAGTCTTGTCGGACAAAAAGTAGTCCCAAACAACCAAAAGTTACAAATACAAGTCCGAATAAGTTTGTTTTTGCCAAGGCTAAAACTCCAAAACCGACAAATAAAATTCCTGCAAG
>Ga0105054_10005000_pt1 | contig 19385 bp, 12 predicted proteins | sample BON02_FD_78091 | JGI IMG/M metagenome (GOLD analysis project Ga0105054, IMG submission 78091) | Freshwater microbial communities from Lake Bonney liftoff mats and glacier meltwater in Antarctica - BON-02 (megahit assembly) | ecosystem: Environmental > Aquatic > Freshwater > Ice > Glacier...
ACACACAGTCACACGTACCCAGATGCTTGCACGCACGCGCGTGCACACACACACACACACATATATGTATATATATATATATACATATTATATAATTATATACACATGCACATATCAGATTATTTATATGTACACACACATATATATATATATATATATGTACATACATATTTGTATGCGTGTGTATATATATATATATATATATATATAACACAGTGCGCATGTGTCTTCAGCCACATGACCATGTTCAGCGCACAGTTCTCCCGATAGCACAACGTATACTACACGCACAGCACTATGACATACGAACCTGGTTCTTGCAGCAGCGGGCCACAAAATGTGCCAAAAATGAGGCATCTTGACTCGTGCTTTCGGCCACTGTCAGGGTCACATGCGCCAGCTTGCCAGCCGCGAGCTGCTGGAGGGCAAGGACGCCTGAAGTGGTGGAGAGAGCATAGGGAGAAACACACAGACAGGCAAACATCCGCACCTCCCACATGCTCATGTCACGGATCGACGCAATCGGCAGGCACTCGGTTGCCTTGTCTAGATTAAACCGCACGACTCGTTTTTCGTGGCCAGCCGTCAGTATTTCCCTTTTTGCACCGTTGGTGATTCGGACTGTTGCTGACACAGCGTTCCGAAAATCTACGTACGGACGCAATGTGCCCGTCAGGCCGTCAACCCGCAACCTGGGTTCGGGCTCATCATTGAGGAAAAACGAAACAGACCGCCCATCATATTCAACCCGGACCGCGTCGCCTGCATTAATCCGTGATTGTGATCCCGTAATAGACGTCACTCCGGTGTCAACTCTTGGATTCCCGTCATCTGTGTCCAAGGTGATGACCTCTTTGTCAAGGGATACCCCAACACTCATATATTTATTCTGTAACGTCTCAATCGTCAATATAACACAACCTTTCTCAATTTCCGTGCCATAGACCTTCCCGTTCGGCCAATCAGTGCTTGTCACGACTGCAGACAGTAATGCTGTATCAGAATTTCCTTCCTTTACCTCTTCCCACATGAAGGGCAACTTTTTTTGGAGCCGATAATTCTTAAAGTTCGAGGCTGTGCCCAGCTCCAGCAACTCAACGCACCGCAGGAGCGAGTGCGGCGTCTCTGTCAACTCTTCAAATGGCGAGACAAGGAATCGCGTGCCCAAGGACAGCGCCGAGTGGTGTTTTGAAACGGGCAGTTCGTTGCTCGCTGCCGCCAGGCACGAGACAGCAGCCAGCATGCGACGGCAACACTGGGGCTCAGCTAAGAGCGCAGCCGGCAGACGATTCATCGCCGCCTCCACTCGCCCATCCACATCTTCCTCCTCGGACGCAGCAGGCAAGAGTGCGGCGCTGCGCTTGCGAAAGACCCCCCACGCCTGCTGCTGGTGGTGCGTCGCAGCCACTTCGTGCGCGCATTCTCGCAGCGTCTGGCCTAAATCGAATACCAGGTGATTTAGCAGAATAGGCAGACACGTCTCGCGCTCTTTTTCACACAGCTGGCACACACTACCTTTGCTGGAGCATGCTGTGGACTGCGCGCTCTGACCTTCCTCGGCGATTGAGTCTCCGTGCTCCAAGATGGTTTTGTCAATCATAATGTTGGAGCACGTGAGCACTAGCTTCTTACGGACTGCCTGTTTGATGAGACTTTTTAACGACAGGGTTGCCGCTCGTGAATAGAAAATTGCGAGCGGGCGCACCGGGCCTGCCACATTGTCGACTGTGAATCGCGGCTCAACCTCGTGATTCACATAAAAATCTACAGACGACCCATCATAATCCACCCGGACTTGGTCGCCGGCTTGCAATGTGTTGGTTCCTTCTGTGAGTTGACCTCGAATAAACCTGTCATCATTTGTCACGATAATGATTACGTTTTCGCTTTGCATACTATCTGTCATTTGAAAGCCGTCCTGGGCAATTCCTACCATTGAAAGGTGTTCAAAGGAATCTAGCGTAAAGACAAAGCTGCCCTTCTCGAGTGACGGGCCCAGGGCCTTTTTTTTCATCGCTGCCTGTGGCGACGGCACCATATTCGGTCAACACAACGGACTCATCTTGAACCTCTTCCCATACAATCTTTGCCACACGTATCTCATGATGCTGTGACGTTTCCTCCACAAATTCCCACTGTACAGCGCGAGTCATACCCATTGTGCTCTCTTTCTTACGTGTTTCGATGGCCTCCACTGCACAAGTGACGTAGCGCTGCAAAACTTCCCATTGATGCGAACCAACTAGCGAGACAGTTCCGCCCGGCTTCTCGATGTCCAGATCCCAGAAATCTGTCATATATTCACAACCTCTGGACCCGAATACCATCTGCAGCCAGTCCTGGTGCTGGCGAAAAAGGGCTCTTACTTTATGTCCCGCTCCATCGTCATTGGCTTTGTTTTTTTCGACTTCCTTGTCCCAAGCCGTGAGCTTATCGTGCAGCGCCTGGCGCACGCATTCGATGGACTCGGCATAGACGTGCTTATCCTTGGCAGGGGCACCTCCCTGGTGGTACAGTTGTTTCAGTTGCGCTACTTCGCTGGTAAAACGGGTCTGCAGCGCAGAGTCCAACTCGCCAGCCCTGACATCCACCAGCGCATCTGCACTGCACCATTTTGTCTCTTGCGCAAACGCCACAAGACACTTGTCTGACTTGCACAGAACAATTGTGCCATCTCTCGATTCGCTCGGTTTTACCAGCACACCTGCACGGAGTGCGATGCCACAGTGCCCAAGCTGGACGTGAATCCTGACATATTGTACGTTGACAAAGATTTTAAAGACATGCTCCACCTTCTCGTCCCCGCTCTTGCATGTGAATCTGTGTGGGCTTGCAGCTACCCACGTCTCATGTGTCTGCCCCCGGTGCTCGACAGTGATGGTGCGCACATGCTGGTGTCCAAGCAGGCTGTGCTTACTGGCACAGCCCTGCGTCACGACACCAGCCACGGCTTTCATATCTCCTAGATCAATTTCCATCCACGCAGCGTCTGTGGTGCTCGCTGGTGACCATGCCTGTGCGGAATCAAGACATGATTGCGCGTACCCCTGGCCAGGCGCATCATTGTTCTTGACACTCGAATAGGTTCTCTTGGTTTCTGCTGGGTTCAAGTGTGATTGCTGCAAAAAAGACACGGCGGCAGCTGGTTTAAAGAATCTAGTATTTGCCTCAATGTAGCTGTTGTAGGTTAGATTGGGGACCCCAAACCCATCCCATTGTGCTTGGGTGAAGACAAGTGTTTTGAATAGGGCCTCTGTAAGCTTGGCATTCGAAATCATGAAGCCTTCTGGCTTTTGCGAGCCGACGTCCTTCCACGTTAAACCAAGCCTGCCTGTGACGGGTGTGTTGGCAGCAACAAGAACGGGAAGACTCATCACATTGCAGCAGTTTGACAGGTGCGTGTCAAAAGCCAGCATCTTTCGCAATCCTTCTAGACATGCAAGATCTTTGATATGCTGCGCCGTGTCTGTAAGCAAGCACCTGAGCGCAGGAGAATTGAAGCGCTCCGCTGTGATCCCAGCCTCTTTTAATTCTGTTTTGAACAGCCCTGCAACATGCTGCCTGACCGCAGCCACCCGCTGTCGCGCTAGACGTACAGGGTGACGGAGGAGTGCATCCGCCGTCTGGTCGAAATAGGCCGGGCAGAGTCGGGGCAAATCATGGGAGCAAAAGTCTCGTATCTCTTTTACAATGGCCTGGAGCTGTTTCGTCTTGGTGCTTTCGTCTGTGGCTGCATCCATCATCACGCCCTTGACTTGCTTCAACATCTCATGTACTTCCAAGAACCACGCCAATCTACCCTTTGCTCCCCCAATTCTGCTATTGAAATTCTGCTCGATAAATCCATCAGGAGACCTCGGGTCCTTATCCCACATATTACTCAGATCCCTGCACAGACCATGCGCCTCACGGACTGCGCTTGAATGGTTTCCCCACAACACCTTTATCTTTGAACTGATCAAATCCGCGTGCTCCTCAAAAGAGAAGGGCTTCATGCGAGCAAGACCATCCTCGATCTCAAAGCGGCCGACTGCATCACGGGCACACAGCTCGTCTCTCCATCGCGTTGCCCACAGGGCTGCTTGCTCCATTTTGACTTTCGCAATCAGAGCAATGAGCTCTGGCAGCGGCACACATGAAACAAGCCAACCAACCTCTTGCCAATAAGTAGGGCTCCCCTGGGGATAGGTTGCTGCATACGTACCAGCACCACTTGTGACGTCCCACAGCTCACTTAATGACGCACTACTTGCCCACACTGCCTTGACGTCTGGAGTTCTGAACAAATACATGACCTCTTCTTCGGATGCAGGGCGTTTCTCAGGAGGCTCCAACATACCTTTATCGATCACAAGCACATCCGTCTTACTCGAAGCCGTTGCCGCTGCTTCTACTACATCCTCAATCATTCCTCGTTCTCCTACACTGCAGGCATCTGCATTCTTTTCAGTGCAGGTCAAGCGATAGTTACTGTGACAGAGATCACGCAAAATCGTCTTGTCATCATCACCGATCAGCGTAACAGTTAGCTCTAGGCTTCGTTTCTGGGGGGCCACCGAAATGGACCTCACAAAATTTTCCAGCTTTGTAACTGCATCTGCAAAAACGCATTCCGAAGGCTGGCCAACAGCCTTGGCCTCTTTCTCCATTGCCAGTATCTTACGCTTACTGTCTTCTTCTTTGAGTGACTCCATCGCTACGTGGTCCAGTGTAGACAACGGCCCGCGCATGGTGCTTTGCACAACATCCGCCAGAACCCGCCGAGCCAACTCACGTAAGTGCTCGTCCCGAATTTTCTTGGACCACGTGCTTTCATAAATGGGCAGCTCTGTGAGAACTTCCTCGACAAAGGATTCAGTGACACTGGCCGAACAATTGGAAGATCGGGCCTTCTCGACTAAAACTTGATATTCCCTTTGCTTATGCAGCAGTCGCTGAAATTCTAGTATACGGTGCAACGCGCTGCTCCTCATCTCCGAGTCCAAAATCTTGACTGCGATATCGGTGTAAGAGCAATGATGGGCTTCGTCCTCTATCCTCGAACGGAGGGGCCGCAAGAGACTGGAGAAAAGGTCTGTCCTGACTTTTTCGACACACACTCTCTTTGCCTCGATTGACGTCGTCAATGCTGTGGTATAGTTGTCGTCATTGAGATACCAGACTGCCTCTTTGGCACGCATGTCATTTTTGTTGCATATCAGCTCCGCCAACGCAATTTTACTTTGTATGGACAAGTCCTGCCGGTTCAAGTGGCTTGGAGGTTTCCCTGATCGTGACCATTCGTTTTTCAGCTTCTTCATCGCATCTGATCGTGCCTTTTTCGATTTATCCTTTTCCCACTCCTCTTTGGCCGTTTCCTTCATGTTCGCTTGATTCATGGACAGATGCTTTTTGCACATTTCCTGCATTCGATTCTCAATCTTGATTTGTGTTGCCGAGTCCTGTACTGATGCGCAGTAATCATGCACAGCCTTTGACAGCTCGGTGTTACCCATGGCCGTGTTTGGCTTGAGCATATTAGAGGAGCGTAGGTCAGAAAACACATACTGCCTTGTCTCTAGTTCCGTAATACAGGCCTCTTCCAATGAAAATTCGCTTTTGACGAAAAACTGGTGTGTGTTGAGATCACTCATTTCACAAAAAGATTTCTGCGTTTCCAGGCAAAGTGACTGCAGAATCTTGCAAGAGGGCAGCAGGTTGGCGATCTTTTCGATGCCCTGATGCATGATTCTGTTCGAGCTCAAAACAAGGCGTTCAAGTTTCGGAGCCGTCTTGTCAAAGTCGACACCAAAAAGCTTGACCGCCCCTAGAACTGTGATGTCGTTTTCAGACAGATTAAGCGAAGTTAGCGAGTGCAACGGCCCCTTTCCGTTCGTCCACTTGTGGGCCAGGGCTTCCACACCGATGTCGCCGATCTCGTTGGCTGAAAAATTCACAGACTGCATTGATACGTTAAAAGCAAGCGCTGCCGAAAGAGCAACCATGCCTTGATTGCCAACCGAGTTATCTGCCAAGTTGAGCACAGAAACATTGCATGCCGCAGAGGCTATTCCCGCCGCCAAATGCAAAGCACCTTCCCACGCAATGTTATTTGTAGCCAGTTCAAGTAGATGGAGCTCCTGATGCTTGCTTGTCAACAATTCAGAAATATATTGAGCGCCCTTATCACCAAATTTGTTTCCAGACAAATCCAGATTTTTGAGCATTGCCGCACCTCCCTGGCCCAAAAACCTTGACAACACCCCGACTCCCGGCGCCGAAATCTGGTTCGAACTTAAATTTAAGGAAATTAAACTTGTTGACGCCGACACATTGATAATATTGACAATGATATTCACACTCTCAACTGATGCTACCAATCCAAAAAGATTGGACTGGAAGCGCATGTCCTTGACCAGCGTCTTGCGTTTCAGTGCTTTCATTGCATACTCATCTCGTGAGAAGGTGCTGTTAGGCTCGGAAAGATCCAGATCGTTTACGCCGGCAATGGTTGCTTCAACTAGATCTTCGTCAGCTCGCGCTGCCTCCACTAGCAAACGCAGGCCATAGACGGAGAGACCCTTGGCGCTGAAATCCAGCAGTTTCTCCCCATCTTCATTCGTTGAAAGATGAGCTGCAAGACCTCCCCCCGGCACCAAAATAATCGGCGCTTCCATACCTGATACTTTGCCACTTTTGTCATAAACAAAAACCCTGACAATGTTTGGGGACTGGCGCGCAATAAAGCTGGCAACAAACGCGGAAAGCTTCTGGTCAGGTTCACACAAGATGAGTTCCTTTCGGTCAGATGCGAGTTCACCAATGGGCAGATCACGTGATGTGCCTGTGCCTGCGCCGACAACGACACAGTTGCGATCCAATCTACAGGTCGACTGTCGTAGCGACAACATGCCTAGTAGTCTTGCCTCCCATTCATCAGCAGCATCATCCAAGTGCATCTCTGCGGAGGCTTGGCGTGTTCCTTCTGCAGCGATGACCTTCTCCTGAGTGATTTGATGCTCCAGTTTTGCGACCTGATATCCCGTGTCATCAAGCAGCTCCAGGCATCGCACCACACTCCGTCTGTTGTGCTGCACGCTGTTTCTCTGTTGACGATCTAGATGCACAGCCTTCAATTCCTGCAGATACAGCAGCGTCATGGTCTGCCAATATCTAGTTTCTGCTCTCCTAAACTCCCAGCGGCAAGTCTTGTCTGTACCTCCAGTCAGTCCTTCTGAATTCTTCTTCGCCTCACCTTTGCGCTCCTCAGCAGCCAATTCCAGCCCGTTTTCCTCGTTCTTTTGACGATCATGCTTCTCCTCACCTAAAATATTCCAACGCTTCTGAATCCGCCTGCAGCCTTCTTCCATTCTCTTCCGTACGTCAATCACAACTGCATTTTGCGCTCCCTGTTGTGACAGGATACGATCGAGCTTCTTTTTCTCGATCTGAAAGTTACACTCTGTCGGCATAAAGCCCCCTGTGCTGGTCAACGGAAGAACTTTACACGCAGCCTCAATGGTGTTGAGCATTGCCAGAAACCGCCTGGGACCATGCGATTGCTGCAAGGTAGAATCGTCCATGTGCTCAACGATGCGCATGAGCTCTGACTCCACACATTGACGATCGAGCCACGCCATTACCTTGTCGGCATGATCTGCATCATACAACCTGTGTTCAAGGAGCCAGAGCTCTGAATGCATGCTATTGTGACAAACAAACAGAAGATCGATGGGTTTGATCTGCTTTTCGGGGCACGCTTCCAGTCTCGAAAAACATTGTCGTGCAGCCCCAGCACGGGCAGTAGCTTGGACGCACTTTGCTCGTATGTCACCACAGCCGTGAGCACCGCTCAGGTCACTGCAAGAGTCTAAAGCGCCTGAATTTACACGTTCACAAGTATTCGAATCGTGCTCCAATATTTGGAATTCGGAGGCAGTGGAGTGCAAAACGTGGAGTGTTGTTTCTAAAAAATCTATCGTTTTTAAGATTGGACTGAACGCAGTCTCCAAACCAACAGCTTCAACTATTTCAACAACAATGTCCAGCAGCAAAGCAGCATTGCTTTCGATGATATGTATTGCACAGCGAAGTACCTCGTGGAATGCTGCTTTGATCCTAGGAGTCATGGTTCCTGATGTTACAATCTGTTTCCTTGGATCACTGCTAGGAGCCATGGGAGCCAGCAACGACGTACGAAGACACCGCTCCTTGGTAGAAGTTTTAAAAAATGTCGCAAGAGTCTCTTGTTGTGTAAAGCACGCCTTTTTGCGTGTATGCTCAAGAAGACGCCTGCCGTTGGCAGTGTCATTGTCGTAAATGGTGTAATCGTTTTTCAAGGATGTTTTCCAACTCCCTATTACATCAGCTCGTTCCTGAGTTTGAGTCTCAAATTTTTGAAGAGCCGTGTCGCCACAGCTTACTTTCTTGAACATGTCGAGCATAGTAAAGAATTCAACACAGGCCCGCTCCTCTCCCATTTTCGCAACTAGTTCGCGATAAAGTTTGCATCCCACGCCCGCATCATCCTTGATCTTGTCCGGAGCCTCTCCACCGTCCTCTCCTCCGATGGCTGGTTGGATGTTAACTTGGTCCGCAGACGCAGGAACAGTAAATCCAGTGCCAGCACCGGATTCTTTTTCATAGAGATCTTTGCCGCCGTTCGCCGATTTGGTCACATCGTTCAGCAATTGAAGCAGCACATTATGCGCCTCGGGATTAGATTCTTTGAGACTTGTTTTCAAACTCTCCACCTCCTTATCCACATCTGCCTTTGTCACACGATCACAGTGACTCTGATGAAAGCTTAATATCGGTGCGGATGCTATGTGCACCTGGCAACTATTTTTGCCTTCCTGGAAAATTACAGCAGCGTGAAATTTAGAATTACAACTGGCCCCAATCTTGGATTTACCGACAGGCTTGGAATCAATCGAAAAGGAAATGCAATTTCTCCTACAATCCAAAACGATGCCAAGTGTGCTATTTTTGGCGAGTAAAGGGGGGTCAGCAGGCCAAGGTGGCCCATAGTTGAAGGGCGAATCCCCCAAATTGTATTCAATCCGTCCTTTTGAAGCCGAGAGCGCAGCAAAAAGACCTTGCTGCGCAGCATTTTCATCCAACTGGAAGACGAGGCCGTTGGGTGAGTCATAGCTACCATTCACAGATACAAATATCTGCCGCGTGTTGAGGTCGCACGCAAGGCCTAACACGTCGTTGGCATGCCACTCACACAGGTAGCTGCCCTTCCTACCGTCCTGCCATTTCACTCTTCTGCTTCCATCTACCCCCCAGCCTTGTGCATCATCACCCACACCAATCCCTGAATGCTGTCCGGTGCCCTCACAGTCTGCTGTCACAAACCCAAATTGAGGGTCGTTGAGTGTGTCAAGGATTTTGATTTCATAGTAGCTTTTTTGACCCATCGAGCAGGACTGCTCGATCTAAATGTACTGAACCATCGGAACTGTACGGTTTTATCGGTCAACTCTAACTTTGAATTGGCAGAATCTCCACGAAAGAGGGACAGATCTCCCCAGTTGCACATGTGATCTAATCCAGCGGCATGGCCAGCTTCAACGCCTAAATCTCTTTTTCTTTTGATGTCTTTTGATTCTTGGTATGGAAGTTGGTGATATGGAGGGTTTGCCACACTAATCAGTGCGCCATGGATGGCATTCACCCAAGCGTCACGACTGATAGAATCTCCCTCCTGCTCTTTTAGTTCAAAAAATAGGGCCTTCATGTTGCCCTCAATCTTTATTTGCTTGGCATCACACGCCTTTCCATGTTGCTTTTTATCTCGTTCTGCTTCGCAACACAAAAGCTTTGCAGTGTGGTGCAAATCCAACAAACAAAGCTTGTCGTCCTTGTTAAAGTCAAAGTGTTGAAACCAATCTTCCACTTTCACCTTGTTCGAATCCAAGTACTTCGCGATCTTCTGGAGCACATTTCGCGATGCGCTGGCCACGTTTTGCGATATGCTGGACACATTTTGCAGTGCGCTGGAAGCTGCAGCAGACGTACGAATAGCAATCACGACACCACCATCCACCTCTGTGATAGGGCTAATTGGGCGTACTGGCTTGAAGTAGGTGTTCTCCACCAAGATGTAACTGTCGTATGTAAAATTTGACGCCCCGAAAAGGTCAAATTCGTCTGTGGTGAACGTATTTGTCAGCTTAAGGGCCTCCGTGAGCCCCTCATTTGTGATTTGAGTGCCTGACGTGGGCACTTCCGTGCCAATTTTCTCCCACTTCAAACCAGGTGTTCTGACAGGCAGCCGCCATTTTCCCTTCGCCCATTTATGAAAGACCTCTTCCGGAAAAATTCCGACAGCAAATTGGCACCCGTCAGATGCCTCCACTGAAATTTGAAAGGCGTGCTGGTCGAGTTGGTCCTTGCTCATGATGGCACGGCAACGACTAGCCTGCGAGAAGACTGCTAGAGTATTCTGCTGTCTTATGTCGATGGGAAGCAAGTCACGATACTGTGTTTCTCCCTTGTGCCATGATAAAGGATTGGAGGTCGCAAATTTCAAAACGCCAACATCAAGCGTGCTCACAATATCTTCATAGAACAAGAGCAATTCTTCCCACTCAAAGTTATCAGCATTGTCAATCATGCGATCAGCCTGAATATGTGACTTGTCGTCCTGACGGCTGCGTACTGCAATTTTTTTCAAGTCTGGACACAAGCTATAAGCCAGGTCAATCTTAAGAGCATGCTTCTTCATATATTTCTTGCATACTTCTTTATGGCCCACAATACCCACATCCTTTCCAGCATACGCCTCGCACAACCAGACCTGTCGCTCCAGCGACATCATTTCGTCAACAATGCGCCTTACTTCGATGAAGGGGCCCTGCACTCGGGTACTCACACTGTATTGGAACCAAAAAAATCAGAACACATGACTAAAGACACAAGGACCAAAAATATCAATTTTACAGGAAAGAACAGATACATAAACTTACAGTTCCAGCAGATCCTTGCGCCTGCGCTGAGCAGACTCTTTGCTGCGGGGATCAAAAGTCTTCTCCTCGTTGTCCTGGCGATGTGCCTCCTGGTCGTTAAACCACTCCGTCTCCTGTCCAGTAGAAAGTGCCGTGATCTCCCCCATTGCCTGCGTGAGCTCACCAATCTCCTGCTCTGACTCGGTCTCCAAATCCATGATGGCGGATAGCAGCACGCCCTTACGAGTCGACTCCAGCTCTTCCATCGTCTTTGACTTGATGTTGACATTCACACGAAGAGAGACTATGAGGATCTGTGTGCCGACTCCCTCGAGAGAACTCAGGTAAGGCTCACCTGTTACCTCAAGGTTTGACAGCGGAGGCATTACTACCTCGTCCTCGCCCGGGAATTGCTGTGTGAGGAGGGCAGGGAAAATCAGTGGCAGCAATGTGATGATATAAATAAATTTTCAGGTTTCTAGTACATCAAGCAGTAGCAGTGAAACAAGATTGAAGCTTCTAGTTTCTCGGATGTGTTGAGAGGTCTTTTATGAAATTTTACTGAAATTTCTGATATTTCTACATCTTACCGAAATCCAGTTGAGCTCTGCACCGCGATCCACCTTTTGATAAATTAAGCAATGTCAAAATCTCATCTATGTATTCTAGATCATATAAATTATTGTGCAGCAGCCACACACATGTATATGCATACATATGTGGCCTATACACATAAATATAAACATTTATGTACATATACCTGCCCGATTTCAATCTGGAAAATTGTGGGCACACTGCCGTGCGAACTGTATTGCACGGCAACTCTCTTGTCCTTTGTCGTCGACATAATTCCAAACTCCACCCCTCCCCGTGCGCCATACTCGTCCTGTGGATATACATCACATATGTAGGGTACCAGAATATCATACATGATGTCATGTACGTAGTTATATAATTCATTGTAACTTCAGACACCCTACACACCTCATCCCAGAATTCTTTTGGCAATTCGATGCCACTCAGACCCCTGTAAACGTGTCGGCCCAAAGGTAGCTTCATGATGGAGGCAAGCTTGATAATGCCAGACACGATGGCGTGTATCGTTGTGATGTACTTTTTTTCCATCTGTCCCCTCAAAACCTTGTTGTAGTTCGTAAACCCAGGGCCAGAATACAGGCGAATGGCCATAACTTCAACCTCGCTGAGCCCTGCCGCCTTTGAATTTTTGTGCGACAAATACCAGAATACGGTCCCACCTTTTGTGTGTGTGTGCGCATACAAATGTGTGTGTGCGTGTATGCACGTGTGTGAGGACGTGTGTGTGAGTATGTGTGAGTGTGTCAGTGTGTGCGTCAGTGTGTGTGTGTGTGTGTGTGTGTGTGTACGTGTTTTGTATGGACGTGCATGCTTGTGTGTGTATGTGCGTGTGTGTGTGATATTGTGTGTATGTGTGTGTGTGTGTGTGCGTGCGAGCTGGGGTATATCTGTGTGTGTGTGTATGTGTGCGTGTTTGTGTGTGCGTATGAGTGTGTCTGTGTGTGTGTCTGTGTGTGTGTCTGTGTGTATGTGTGTGTGTGTGTGTGTGTGTGTGTGTGTAGAGCGTGCGTGTGTGTATGTAAGCGTGTGTGCGTGCATGCGTGCGAGGGAAAAAGGGAGAGAGAAACGAAGCGAGAGAAAGACATTAATGTGTGTGTGCACCAGTCCTTTCATCTCCTCCTGGATAATGTTTTGTGGCGTCATGATTGGCAACGTAGTCCCATTCCCATGCAAGACAAGTGATGATACCCGGATTGTTGGGCGGTGCAAACATCGTATGCGAATCGTTACTCAAACAGTGTTCACGATGCATCTGTAATTTCACGTTGAAGGAGGGCATCCCCAAGTAAGAGTCAAGACCCTTCTTGAAGACGTCTAATTTGCCAAATGTGGCTTTTCGCAACCCGTTTGTGAAGCTGCCTGACCACGAAGAATATTTCGAATTTGTACTCATGCCAGTTTGCAATTCGTTCTTCATCTGAAAGGCCATGATGCTCGTCGTCATCCTTTCCACCACATCATCTCTTTTCAGGTTGTACATGCGCCCAAGAAACTCTCGTAATCTGTCCTTGCCCAAGGATAACATCCATGACAGGAAATGCTTAGATTGCAACTTTCCAAGGCCAGCGGTGTGCAAATACCCTTCTGCGGCTGCATATCACAAAGAGCGTTTCCAAAAATATCATGCAGCTTAAGCTGTTCAAACGTACTTGACAGTCTACTTCTTTCAACCTGTGCGCATGCGAAAGAGACACGTTAGCAGGAGCAATCAAATGGGGTACATAACATCTCCTTTAATATCTCCTTTACAGGAAGAGAATGATTGGGTTGTACTTGATACAACTCTGTCTCGTAATCTCTCTCTCTTCCACGTGATCTCTCTCCTTCCTCTCTCCCACCTCGCGTTCCAGCTGCCAAAGAGTGAAAACATTGCGCAAATCCTGCATTCGCTCGTCAGACTTTTCGCCAGCCCAGTCAGCTCGTCTACCCTTGCGAATTTTGTTTGATGTCTTTTCAGCCTCCTTTGACGCCTTGCGCTTCATCTCTCCTTGATCTGATTCTGGTCTGTCGTCCTGGTTTGCAAAGATCTGTGCAACAAGAGAGCAACACGAGAGGATAGAGGCGGAGATATTTAGACCAAGACAGAGAGAAAACGACTTCACATACCCATCGCAGGGAGGCACATCATGAGAGAGCGCGAAACAAAAAGAGAGCGCAAAACAAAAAGAGAGCGTGAACACGCGTGCGCACACACACAGAGAAGCGCGTACCCCCATTTTTGCCAAAGAATGCTTCAGTTGCCTGCTGTTGATGAAGAAAAGATTCTTCCTGCGAACATCTGGCGTACCAGGCTTGTCGTGCTGACTCGCTGAGTGCTCCGAAGCATTATGTTCAAAGAAAATATCGCGAAGACGCTGCCGCTCTCCATCTTCTGCACGATCCATTTCAGTCCATAGCTGTTCAATATTGTCTCGTGATTCTACTTCCGTCGAATTCGACTCAGATGGGCTCTTTTTGAGCAGAATATCTTGGTAGTGCTTGCTGAGACTGCCTGCTGCTGATTCAAGACCTCCACGCCACGTCTCTTTGAAAATCACACGGACCTCCTTTTTTTCTTTCGAATCAGAGAGAGTAGCGAGAGAGAGGAAAAGCGCTTCGATCCGCGGGCTCGCAGCTCCAAAATCGACAGCCAAACGGCGCATGATGATTCTGAAGCGGTCAAATTTGATGCCCTTTTCTTCCCCGCAGAAAGCGATAGATGCAGAGTCGATACTGAGCTTATGCGACGCGAGAAGAACAGCGAGCAACTGAGCGCCACGCGTCGCCAGTTTGTAAGAAGGGCTTCTCACAGCCAATTTCACATCTGTCAAAAAGGCTTGCTGGGAAGGAAAATGAACATCTGGTGTTGCGTCATAATTGCACATGAGACGCCACTGTAATTCTTTAAAGTGCACGTCCAGCACATCAATCGACATCAATATCTGCATTACACTGCTCTGCTTTTGATAGGGTCGCATCACAAGGGAGGCCATCTGTTCTGTGACCATGTCACGCTTGGCCTGTAGAATGATTTCTGGGTAACTCATTTCTTCGGTACTTGTGATATCACATTTGAGCAAATCGAACGATGTACACCAATAACAAAGGAACACACTACCGTCGTCATCATGATCTGCTTGCTGAAAGTATGTCAGATGCCTGTGAAATATTTGCACATGCGATTCGGGATACTTGACATCAGGCATCGTGCTGTGGACACATTGTGAGAATTCTTTCGGCTTCAATTTTCCGTTGGAGTCTTTGTCGAACTCTTTGAACAAATCAGAAGTAGTTTTGTCTGTCCCCTCGTGGACCAAACGACTCAAGCTGCGACTCATTGCGTTGATTGCAACATAAAAGGGATCTAGTGCCCGTGTCCACGCTGCAAGTGTAATTTTGCCAGTGTGTCGCGAATCCAAATATCGGAACCAGAGACTGATTTCCTTGTCTGACAGGCATAATTGCCAGGTGTCGTTCATCTCTATCAAATCACTTTCGGATATCGACTCCGCCAACAGTGTCCTTTTTCCGCTTTGCAATACATTAGACGGATATGCATTGTGCACAGTCCGTACATCCCACACCAAAGCCGATGCAACGGTCGTCAAGATCTTCACCAATATTGCGCACGGTCCACGCACCGCACAATTGAAGAACGCAGGTCGAGCAGACTGTTCTCACTCTCAGCTGCTTCCCACGCAGCATCAATACTAAATGCATTGTCGTCAACAGGCCAAGGTGGCCCGTATTTGAAAGGCAAATCTCCTAAGTTGTATTCAATCTCGCCGTGTCTAGCCGAGAAGGCAGCAAAGAGACCGTGTTGCACAGCATCTTCATCTAGTTGGAAGACGAGGCCGTTGGGCAAGCCGTTGGGCAAGTCGTAGCTGCCATTAATAGACACAAATATCTGCCGCGTGTTGAGGTTGCACGCGAGGCCCACAACATCATTTGGCTTCCACATATTCCCTGTTCCATAACTTTCTGCTCCGACATGCCATTTCTTACCCCTATACCCATCCACCGCCCACGAGTGTGCACAATTGCCCACGCCGTTACCTGACCCCTGCCGCATTTCCTCACAGTCTGCAGTCACAAACCCAAATTGAGAGACAGAGAGCGTGTCAAGGATTTTGATTTCATAGTAGCTTTTTTGACCCATCGAGCAAGACCTGCTCGATCTGAAAGTAATGAACTCCCTGAACTCTACGGTACGATCGCTCAGATCCAACTTTGAACTGTCCGGGCCTCTACAGAAGAGGACGAGGTCTCCCCAATTGCAGAGGTGATCCAATCCAATATCGACACTCATGTCGTCGTCGTCATCAAACGGAGAAAGAGCGAAAGATTTTTGCAGCAAATTAGCACTCAACAACACGTGCACCCAGTCTTCCTTCGAGACAAGGCCCGTACCGTGCGTGTCCATCATCGTGTGCAGCACCTCTATGCTCTCACGTTCCTTGCAGATCTCGACCCGCGCGATAGCTGATTTGAAATCAAATAGTGTGAGTTTGCCACAATTTTGGGTAATGCCATCAAACGCTTCCTCAAGCGTCATCTTCTCTGTTTCGATAATAGTCTTGGCCAGACTTGAGATTAGAAACAACAGGCGTGGGTATCCCACCCTTAACAAGCCATCCTCCACAATTATCCTGCCCATAACGTCTCTTGCATAGAAGACACCTCTGTTCTTGCACAACGCACCCGTGATTTCGCTTGCAACCTCATGATCCACATTTTCTGATGAATGCTGCTCATCATTGGGCTCATGTGCTGCCATCTGTACCCCCTTTTGCCCCCCCCCCACCCCCTCTGCTGGTCCACCCTCCTGCAGTATACGCACACACGCACATACAAACATACACACATAGCATGTCAGATTTATCATTAGTGACGCCATCTAATATGTGCGTATGAAGCAATATCAAGTGGAAAAATTCAAGGCACCACATACCTCTTTGGAAAGTTGCGATTTGTCAGCATTGCTTTTGAATGTATCTATTTGCCCTGGGTGTGTGAGGGTGCAGGTGTGTATTCATTGCGTGAGTTGGGGGACACCGGGATGAGGGTTGGGAAGAAGAGTACATTTTTCTTCTCTCCCACCAATGCGTCACTGCGAACATGCACGCAAGGCAAGCTGAAGTATGTGCATATTCAGACACAGTGAATACACATGTTTGGTTGGTTTTGTGTGTGCATGTGTGTGTGCCGCGCGCATACATGCCATGCAGGAGGGCATTCAGTGATTATGTGTGTGTGTGCCATTGTGAGGGTGTCCGTTTGTGGGGGGAGCGAACGAGCGAGAGAGCAAAACATCCAGAGAGCCAGCGAGAAAAAGAGCGAGCTAGCTCGTGCAAGAGCTCGCGGCAAAAGAGAGAGAGAGCATGCGCACGAGAGAATGGGCAAGAGCAAGAGTGTGTGTGTAAGAGAGAGAGATAGAGAGAGAGGGTGTGGGTGCATTGTCACCGTTTTCTGAAAATGAGGCTGATTTCCGGAAAGAAACCTGCAAGACAAAGCATTCATGCTGTGAGCATTCGTCACTCTGTAACTGTAGCCACTCAATAGCCGACGCATAAAATCCAAAGCAAAACAACTTTAGGTCTGTACTGGGTGGCTAAAATCAGTCTGATTTCAGCCAACCCATACAATAGCAGGGCTGTTTTATTAATGTTTGACGGGCTAAAGTGCGAGTTAATTTTCATCCGTTGAAAGCATAACAAACCCCAACCAAAATAAATCAAACGAATAAGTAAGCTTTTCTCTGCACCGAAATCTATGATTTGTAGAAGATTACGAGTTTCATCCAGCGAAGCATCTGCCAGCTCATCGTCTGCCCTCGGCAGATATAAATCATCTGTCAATGAATCATTTATGGCAAATGCGAATGTTCTGTCAGTGGCGAACTATCTGCCGGTGAATCGTCCAAGGAAGATGCAAACTTTCTGTCGGAAATCATCGGCAGACGATTCACTAGTAGACACCAGTAGATGATTCGAATGATGTGCCCACATGACGGCAGATGATTCGCGGGAGACGGCAATACAATACCATCGGTCTATCATTTATACGTGAGGCCTGACTTGTCTTCGTATCACACGACTCATTCATGTGTGACATGACTCATATATGTGTGCCATGAGTCATTCATATGTGTGCCATGACGCATTCACAGTAATACTCTACGACTCTATGTGACAACACCTACTATTCTCTCTTACACACAGACCTCTCATGGAAATCATACAGACATCTCTTATACACAGCACATCTCACTATAAACAGCATGTTTTTTCTGGCAGGTTTGTTTCCACAAAGTAGCCTCTACGTATAGGGCTCTCTGTGGAAAGTAATCCGCAAAAGACAAGGCATCCCATCAGTCTTCGCCACCCTCCGGAAGTGACATTAACGTGTAAATCACCAAATTGCCAGGGCTCTTCTGGGAAAAAGCTCTATATGAGAGGGATATATTGCATTCGTGCCCTTGAATTTTGTGGAGTGGAAAGCTTGTATGCACACACATGTACACAAGGCCTCGTCAAAACAAGGCAGTTATGCGTATGTCTATCTGCCTTTCTTTCTCTCTCTCCAGGTCTATCTCTCTCTCTTTCTTTCTCTCGCTTTGTGCGTAAAATTTCACCGCAGGTTCTTGATCTGAACTCGCCACCACGGGGATTGCAGAAAGATGATTCCCAGTAGCCAGCATCTTTCTCTCCTGAGATTTTTTTCTAAAGAGTCAGAAAGAGTCTATGTACTCAGAGGGGAAGGCGAAGGAGAGCTGTAACTATGAATATATATGTATATATGCATGTATATGTATTATTTCTTACCATCTCAGCGAGCTTTGTTTGCAGCGCAGCATTCTGACGTGAGAGGTCGGCAATTGCGTGCTGTAGCACAGCATTGGAAGGGCTGCCATGCATTTCTTCCCGTTTCTCATTTCCGCCTATGTTGACCTGGCTGCCCCAGACGAGAGGGTGTTGCTGCAGGGCAACGAGAGAGCGGAGGTGCTTGCTTTCAGCGCTAGCAGCGCACAATTGCGCAGTAAGACGGCGCACAGTTGAAGTGTCCTGTCGGCTGAGAGGGCGGTGCGTGTCTGGCCTAAAGATCGACTCCTGCCAAGTTTGCGCAGAGAGCTCCCGTACCTGCTGCTTGAGTGAGCGCAGGTCAAAGGCTGAGGTGAGCGTAGGCAGCTTCTGGAAGCGTGATCGTGCTCGATTGAACGCGGTTGTGTCGGAGCGCTTGGCGCTTTCACATTCTGCCCGTGAGGGTGGCTGTAAAGACGGTACAGGCGGTCGAAAGCAACCGGCCACAAACCATGATCGTGTCGCCGCAACCTTGGCAGAAAGGTGTAGGCGGCGATTCGGTCTGCTGCGACTCGTAGCCACGTAGTTACTGGAGGCGGTGTTGGACCCTACCACCTTTGGCGAGAGCGACGGCGGACGAGCCCGGAGCGGGTACGTGAGGGAAGGAGAGGGTGGCGGCGATGTACTTGCACTGTTGCTTGCACCGTTGCCATTGCCATTGCCGTTGCCAGCACGAGGCAGCGGCTGCAGCGAAAACTTGCGCTGCCCCTGCGCCTCCATCGCGTCTGGGAGCGATTAGGTTCCGGTCATGAGGACTGCCGTCGTGGTGATCAGCTGGTGCGGTTGGGATCAGTATCTGCAGAATGGCGCAGACTATCAGAAATGGTGCATGTAGACAGTGGAAGAAAGCACAGAGCCACACTCTCTAGATCGGTGCATTCAAAAAAATGACGCGTGCTACAGTCAGTCGTCGCCCGTGCACGCTGCTGGCTCTTGAAAAGAGAAAGCAGAAGCGAAGGAGGGAGGGAGGGAGGGAGGGAGGGAGGGAGGGCGGGAGGGAGGGAATGTCCGCCAT
>Ga0105054_10005003_pt1 | contig 19373 bp, 23 predicted proteins | sample BON02_FD_78091 | JGI IMG/M metagenome (GOLD analysis project Ga0105054, IMG submission 78091) | Freshwater microbial communities from Lake Bonney liftoff mats and glacier meltwater in Antarctica - BON-02 (megahit assembly) | ecosystem: Environmental > Aquatic > Freshwater > Ice > Glacier...
CCGATGTCGTCGATCAGCGCCATGGGCAGGTCCTGGTGGACGCCGCCCGGGCGGAAATAGTTGGCGTGCAGACGGGCCCCCGAGGCGCGCTCGTAGAACACCATCAGCTTTTCGCGTTCCTCGAACCCCCACAGCGGCGGGGTCAGGGCCCCGACGTCCATGGCCTGGGTGGTCACGTTCAGCAGGTGCGAGAGGATGCGGCCGATCTCGGAATACAGCACCCGGATCAGTTGGGCCCGGTACGGCACATCGACGCCCAGCAGCTTTTCAATCGCCAGACAGAAGGCATGTTCCTGATTCATCGGCGCGACATAGTCGAGGCGATCCAGATACGGGACATTCTGGAGGTAGGTCCGCGCCTCCATCAGCTTTTCGGTGCCGCGGTGCAGCAGGCCGATATGCGGATCGACCCGCGTTACCAGCTCGCCGTCCAGCTCCAGCACCAGACGCAGCACGCCGTGGGCGGCCGGGTGCTGGGGGCCGAAATTGATCGTGAACTTCCGGTCGTCCAGCGCGCGGGCGTGGTCGGTCAGGCCGTCATCGAAGATGTCGGTGGCGCCGATCGGCAGGGGTTTGTTGTGACCGTCAGCCATCAGGTCTTGCTCCCCGCCGGACCCTGGGCTTTCTCGTCGCCCGGCAGGACGGTGGCCGCGTATTCCGCACCCTCCCACGGCGACAGGAAGTCAAAATTGCGGAACTCCTGGGTCAATTTGACGGGTTCATAGACCACCCGTTTCTGCTCCTCGTCGTACCGGACCTCGACATAGCCGGTCATCGGGAAGTCCTTGCGCAGCGGATGCCCCTGGAAACCATAGTCGGTCAGCAACCGGCGCAGATCGGGGTGACCCGAAAACAGCATGCCGTACATGTCGAACGCCTCGCGCTCGAACCAGTCAGCACAGGGGAAGACGCCCACGGCGCTGGGCACCGGCTGGACCTCATCCGTCGTCAGCTTGACCCGTACGCGGGCGTTCCGGGTCAGGGACAGCAGGTGATAGACCACCTCGAACCGCTCCTCGCGATCCGGAAAATCGACGCCGCAGACATCCAGCAGCTGCTGGAAACCGAACCGGTCGCGCAACGCCGTCAGCACCGCGAGGATGCTGTCGCGGTGCGTGATAAGCGTCAGTTCGCCGAACGTCACCTGGGCCTCGACGCCCAGCGCCCCGACCATCTCCGCACCCAATGGCGTCAGGGCGGTTTCGAGGGCCTCAATGCGAGCCAGCGCGTTCATCGGTCGATGGTCCCGGTGCGACGGATTTTCTTCTGCAGTTGCAGCAGCCCGTACAAAAGCGCCTCCGCCGTCGGCGGACAGCCCGGAACATAGACATCCACCGGCACGATTCGGTCGCAGCCGCGCACCACGCTATAACTATAGTGGTAGTAGCCGCCGCCGTTGGCACACGAGCCCATCGACAGGACGTAACGCGGGTCCGGCATCTGGTCGTAAACCTTGCGCAGGGCCGGAGCCATCTTGTTGGTCAGGGTGCCGGCCACGATCATCAGGTCTGACTGTCGCGGGCTGGCGCGCGGGGCCATACCGAACCGCTCCATGTCGAAGCGCGGCATCGAGGCCTGCATCATCTCAACGGCACAGCAGGCGAGGCCAAAGGTCATCCACATCAGCGAACCGGTACGGGCCCAGTTGATGACGTCGTCCAGCGAGGTGGTGATGAAGCCGCGCTCGCCCAGTTCGGCGTTCACGGCCTCGAAGAATTTGTCGTGGATGGCCGGATCATAGCCCTCGACCGACGAGCGGGCGCCGGTATTGAACATGGTCGTGCTCATCGGCGTGGCGAGGCGCGAGGACGCACCCGGCCCCTCGGGCGAAGCGCCCTGGTTGCCGACACCGATCAGCGGAACTGTATTGGTCGTCACTCCCATTCGAGCGCGCCCTTCTTCCATTCGTAGATGAAGCCGACGGTCAGAACGCCGAGGAAGACCATCATCGACCAGAAGGCGAACACCATTCCCGCGCGCGATAGATCGAACATCGACACCGCCCATGGGAACAGGAAAGCCACTTCCAGGTCGAAAATGATGAACAGGATCGAGACCAGATAGAAGCGCACGTCGAACTTCATGCGGGCGTCGTCGAAGGCGTTGAAGCCGCACTCATAGGCCGACAGTTTTTCGCTGTCGGGATTTTTCGGGGCCAGGCCCCAGGCCGCGACCATGAATCCGAGACCGAGCACCGTCGCGATCCCGAGAAAGATCACGATCGGCAGATATTCGAGCAGATATGCATTCATCCGGGAGGGACCTTGTCCGCCGTCCATGGGGGGAACGGATTCGGCGCTTTCTAGACCCAAGCTCGTCGCGGTTCAAACCCGCGCGTGCGCCAATGTTCGATTGCGATTCGTTCTCACTCCACTCTCAATTCGACAGACGCGCCCAACCTTTGCAATAACTTCCCGAAAGCGCGTGCAGAATAAGGGTGAAACGCATGGGTGTGGGCAATTGGTTGCTGAACGGGGTGGAGAAGGCGGGCAACAAACTGCCCGACCCGGTGTTCATCTTTGTCTGGCTGATCGCCGTTCTGATGGGGATCAGCGTGCTTGGGTCCATGCAGGGCTGGCAGGTCGTCAATCCCGTGACCCAGGACGTCATCCAGGCGCAAAGCCTCTTCTCATCCGAGAACATCCGTAAACTGTTCGAGGAGATGCCCAAGACGCTGACGAGCTTCGCACCGTTAGGCTATGTTCTGGTCGTCATGCTGGGAGCCGGCGTCGCCGAGCGCACCGGCTTGTTCGGCTCGGCCATGAAGGCCGGCGTACGCAAGGCCCCCACGGCGCTGCTGACGCCGATCGTTCTGTTCGTCGGCATCGTCGCCAACCACGCCGCCGACGCGGCTTATGTGGTGCTGATCCCCCTGGCCGCCGCCATCTATGCGGCGGCGGGCCGTCACCCGGTCGCCGGCATCGCGGTCGGCTTTGCCGGGGTCTCGGGCGGCTTTTCGGCCAATATCTTTCCGGGACAGCTGGATGCCCTGCTGCTCGGGATCACTGAACCGGCGGCCCAGCTGATTGACCCCGCCTTCAGCATCAACATCGCCGGCAACTGGTGGTTCATCCTGGGTATGACCCTGTTGTTCGTGCCGGTCGGCTGGTGGGTCACCGACAAGATCGTCGAGCCGCGCCTCGGCGTCTGGACGCCCATCGCCGGCGCACCGATCGAGGACGCCGAAAAGCCGCTTGAGCGCCAAGAGAGCAAGGGTCTGGTCTGGGCCGGTCTGGCCGCGCTGCTGGTCATCGGCCTGTTCGCCTGGCTGGTCCTGTCGCCCGGTGCCCCGCTGATCAACCCCGATGCGGAGACCGGTGCCGCCCGATTGCAGCCCTTCTACAGTTCGCTGGTGGCCGCCTTCTTCCTGTTGTTCCTGCTGACCGGTATCGCCTACGGCGTCGCCGCCAGGACCGTTCAAAGCCATCGCGACGTCGTGCGGATGATGTCCCAGGCCATGTCCGACATGGGTCCCTATATCGTTCTGGCCTTCGTGGCGGCCCATTTCGTGGCCATGTTCAACTGGTCCGGTCTCGGCCCGATCATGGCCGTGGCAGGGGCCGAACAGATTCGCGGCCTGTCGGGTATCGAGCCCGGGTCGACCGATCCGATCGGGGCGGGGCAGCTGTTCGTCCTGCTGGTGACGATCGTTCTGGTCAGCGGCCTGATCAACCTCTTCGTTGGCTCGTCCTCGGCCAAATGGGCCTTCCTGGCCCCAATCCTGGTGCCCATGCTGATGCTGGTCGGGGTCAGCCCCTATATGACCACCGCCGCTTACCGGATGGGTGATTCGAGCACCAACATCATCACCCCCCTGATGGTCTATTTTCCGCTGATCCTGACCTTCGCCCAGCGCTGGGTGAAGGATTTCGGTCTCGGCAGTCTGATGGCGGTGATGCTGCCCTACTCCATCGCCTTCTCCATTGCCGGAGCCATCCTGACGGGGGTCTGGGCGGCCGCGCAGATTCCGCTGGGACCGGGCGAGGGCGTCACCTACCAGCCGCCGGCACAGGTCGAGGCAGCCCAGCCCCTGTCCGGGGCTGTGGCCGCCAACGCCTCGCCCGCGACACCTGTCACAATGTCGCCCCCGGCGAGGTGAGGCACCGCATGTTTTTTTAGCCGCCCGGAACGCTTGACGGCGCCGGGCGGCCCGCCTAAACGACGCCCCTCGCCGCGAAGCACAGCTCCGCGTCGGGAGTACGCGGGTGTAGCTCAGTTGGTTAGAGTGCCGGCCTGTCACGCCGGAGGTCGCGGGTTCGAGTCCCGTCACTCGCGCCATTCCCTTTGATACAGACATCAGGGAATGGCGCGCCGCCGGTGTGTACCGGCATCCCCGTTACCGCAGCTTCAGCACAGCGTCCTCGGCCGCCAGCGCCTGCTCGCGCCCCTCCGGCCCGGCCGTGATCTGAACGAAGGTGAAGCCCCGCGCGGTCAGTTCATCGAGCAGACCCGGCAAGGCCTGGATCATCTCCGGCCGCGTCTCATGCAGGATCAACACCCCACCCTGGCCGCTCTCCATCGCATTCAGGGTGATGCGGGTGATCGACCCGGCTGAATAGCCACGCCAGTCATCGGTGCCGGCCTCGGCCGAGACCACGAGGATCCCGCGCTGGTTCAGCCACCCCGCCAGATACGGCCCTTCGCCCAGGCCTGGGAAACGGAACATCGGCTCCAGCCGGGCCCGTTCTTCGGCCGGGGCGTCCGCCAGGGCGGCCTCCAGCGCCGCATAGCTCTTGCGCACCTCGCTGACCTGGGCCGCGTGGGTCCAGTGGCGAAGACGGGTCGGGTGTGACCAGCTGTGGCTGGCGACATTATGCCCCCGACGCACGACCTCGCGCACCTGTTCGGGGTGCTGCCGCACATACCGGCCGACAAAGAAGAAGGTCGCCTTGATCCCGCGCTCGTCGAGGATGTCGAGCACCCGGCTGTTGTAAAGCGGGCTGGGCCCATCATCGAAGGTCAGGGCGATGGCCTTGGGCGGCAGCGGCGTTCGGTCATGCTGGATCGACCCATAGCGGCCGGGCCGCAGGGTCAGGATCGCTGCATCCGCCGGTACAGTTGCGACGGCGCCGTAGGGGACCTCGCCACCCTCGGCCGGTGCGCGGGGCAACCAGACGGCAAAGGCGACCGTCAGGGCGATCAGGAACAGACGCACACACCCTCCCCCGAGGTTTCAGACCCCCACGCTAGCGCCGCGACGCTAGCGCCTCGACGCCATCCCGCGAGCGCGTGCAACCCGCAGGGGAGACGGGACGCTAGGGGTTGCGGCCCCCGACCAGAATATTCTGCACCCGCCGGCCCAGCGGATCATGGGACTGCCAGCTCTCACCGACCTCGGCCTCGACCATCTCGGTGCAGAACCGCGGGATCAGCATATAGGGCCGCATGTGGGTCAGGCAGATGCGTTCGCCCGACACCGTCCAGCGCGCCGCCAGCCTGCGACCGTCCGAAAACTGGGCCGCATAGCTGCCGTCCGGATTGAACCAGTGCTTGACCCAACCGCCATTGGGATAGCGGGACACCACGGTGTTTCCGAACACGGAACTCATTTCGGCCCGCCCCGGACCCGCAGCCAGACACGCGACCGACAGGGTCGCGACGGCAATCGTACGCAGCATATATAACCCCAGCTCAGCCCTTCCCTGCCGTCATCATTAACAAACTGTTAGGGAATGCCAAGCGCCGGATCGCATCACACGAATAGTTGACTCTGGCGTGGGGGCTTCTATACGCGGCCCACGTTCGGGACAGGACTGGCGAATTCGCGCCGCCCGCTCGCCCAGAGACAGGGTGGTTCCGCGACATCGCACGACGACCCGATGCGCGGGGCGTCCCTTACCAGTCCCAAGGACCCATGACAGATTTCTCCCAGCTGGGCCTCTCGGCTACGACTCTCAAGGCCGTCGCCGACAACGGCTACACCACAGCCACCCCGATCCAGGCCTCGGCCATCCCGGTCGCCCTCGCGGGCCGTGACGTTCTCGGCATCGCCCAGACCGGCACCGGCAAGACCGCCGCCTTCACCCTGCCGATGATCGACCGGCTGAGCTCGGGCCGGGCCAAGGCCCGTATGCCGCGCGCCCTGGTGCTGGCACCGACCCGCGAACTGGCCGACCAGGTCGCCTCCTCATTCGAGAAATACGCCAAGGGCACCAAACTGACCTGGGCCCTGCTGATCGGTGGCGTCTCCATGGGCGACCAGGTCACCCTGCTGAACAAGGGCGTCGATGTCCTGATCGCGACCCCCGGTCGGCTGCTGGACCTGTTCGAGCGTGGCAAGGTGATGCTGAACGGCGTCGAGATCATGGTCATCGACGAAGCCGACCGCATGCTCGACATGGGCTTCATCCCCGACATCGAGCGTATCTTCAAACTGACGCCGCCGCGTCGCCAGACCCTGTTCTTCTCGGCCACCATGCCGCCGGAAATCACCCGGCTGACGACCCAGTTCCTCAAGGACCCGACCCGGCTGGAGGCCTCGCGCCCGGCCATGACGGCCGAGACCATCACCCAGTATCTGGTCCGTATCCCGTCCACCGATCCCAAGGCCAAGCGCGCCGCCCTGCGCGCCCTGATCGGTCGGGCCGACGTTCGCAACGGTATCGTCTTCTGCAACCGCAAGACCGAAGTCGATGTCGTCGCCAAGTCGCTGAAACAACACGGCTTCGACGCCGCACCCATCCATGGCGACCTCGACCAGTCGCTGCGTATGAAGACCTTGGCGGCCTTCCGCTCGGGCGAGCTCAAATTGCTGGTGGCCTCCGATGTCGCCGCCCGCGGCCTCGACATCCCCGACGTCAGCCACGTCTTCAACTACGACGTCTCGCACCACGCCGACGACTACGTCCACCGCATCGGCCGCACCGGTCGGGCCGGCAAGACGGGCCAGACCTTCATGATCGTGACCCCGGCCGATGACCGGTCGCTCGACAAGGTTCTGAAGCTGATCAAGATGGACCCCGAAGAGCTGGTTCTGGACGGCCTTGACTTCGCCCCCGGCAAGGAACCGCCGCGCCGGGAGACGGCGCGTTCCGAGCGCGCCCCGGCTCGTGGCCGTGCGCGCGGACCCCGTGAAACGCCCCGGGACGCCGTCGCGGAGCCGGTTGAGGCCAACGCACCTGTGCAGGAGCCTCGGTCCGATGCCCTTGCCGAAACGCCCTCGACCGAGGCCGCCACGGCTGATGCACCCAAGCCACGTCGGACACGCAGCCGCCGCGGTGCCAAACCAACCGTATCGGAAACCCCCGTATCGGAGGCCTCCGTGTCGGAGACTTCCGGTGGGGCCATCCCAACGCCTGTGGCCGAACCTGCGGCTTCCTCCCCGGATCGCCCGGTGCAGGAAACGCATCTGCGTCAGTCGGATCGTCGCGGCGACAACGCCAACCTGGAGCCCCGGATGTCGAACGGCCGGCCCTTCGGCGAAGGCGACATTCCGGCCTTTCTGCGCCGTCCGGTCTCTCTCAAGGGCTGACCCAAATCAAAAATCGACGGTCAGCGAACCGGATTTAACCCGTCGTTACGGAACCGCGCCTAGCCTCCCTGCCAGAAACGGTCGTGCAGGCGACACGTCGGGGAGTTCGTATAGTGCCTCAGGTCGATACCACGCTTCGCAGTCCTGAAGCCTATGGCCTGGCGCGTCGTGTCATTGAGGCCATGGAAGACGCAGGCGTCTGGCCGACCCCGTTGAATTTCGAGATCTGGGTCCACTATCTCGGCGACCCCGAAGGGCCACTGGGCCGTGAGATCAAGCGTATTCTGGCAGCATCCGAGCCCTTTACCGAGGCCACGGCTGACATGCTGGCGGCGGAATATCTGCCGCGCGGAAAGCTGACCGAAGAGATTCGCGACGCCGGTCGGGTGCTGGACCGCGAACTGTCCAGCGTGTCCGAGGCCATTACCAACGCCCACAAATCCCAGGCCGCCTACGGCCAGACCCTGGACAAGGCCGCGACCAGCATCGAATCCGTCGGCGACGGTGCCGGTCTTCAGGCGATCGTTTCCGGCCTGACCAGCGCCACGCGCAAAGTGCAGCACGAGAACGAAACGCTTGAGAAGCGGCTGGACGACTCGACCCGCGAAGTGGCCCGGCTGCGCGACCACCTCGAACAGGTGCGCCGTGACGCCATGACGGATGCCCTGACCAATCTGGCCAATCGCAAGGCGTTTGACGAACATCTGGAGGCCGCCTGCGCCCGGTCCGAAGCCGAGGGGGGCACCGTGACGCTGGCGGTGCTCGACATCGATCACTTCAAACGCTTCAACGACACCTGGGGTCATCAGACCGGCGATCAGGTGCTGCGCTATGTCGCCAGCGTCATGGGCCGTGTGGCCAGCGCGCCGCGCATTGCCGCCCGCTATGGCGGTGAGGAATTCGCCATGATCTTCCCCAAGGAGGGTCTGGCCCAGGTCGAGAACGCGCTGGAATCCGTCCGCAAGGAGATCGCCTCCCGCTCGCTGCGCCGGCGCTCGACCGATGATGAACTGGGGGCAGTCACCCTGTCCGCCGGCTTCGCCCAGCGGAGACCGGGCGAGACCGCATCCGCCCTGCTGGATCGCGCCGACAAGGCCCTCTACGCATCCAAACACGCAGGACGGAATCGTATCACCTGCGCCGAACGGCTCGACCAGGCCGCCTGACGCCTTCCGCCAAGATCGTTTCGCGTCATAGTGGGCCGATGCGCAGCTTCGCCTTCAACCTCGCCTACTGGCTCCTGTCGATCGTCTATGCCTCGGCGGCAGCCTTTGCCGCGCTCACGCCCGGACGGGGTGCGACCAGCTGGATCATCCGCCGCTATGTAAAGCGGATGGTTCAGGCCATGCGGATCTTCGCGGGCATCCACATCCAGGTGCGCGGACGCGAACGACTGCCGACCGGGGCGTTTATCATCGCCTCGAAACATCAGAGCTGGGGCGACGGATTCGCCACTTATGACCAGTTCGACGATCTGGCCTTCGTCACCGGTGACCATCTGGAGAAATTCCCCCTGCTGGGCACGGTACTGCGCAAGCTGGGAGCCATCGTAGTCAACAATTGCGGCGGTCGCGAAGCCCGCGAGGCGCTGAAGCACCGCTCTGCCGACGCCCATGCCGCCGGTCGCAAGATCCTGATCTACCCCGAGGGTAACCTGGCCAGGGTGGGCGAGAAATTCCGCTACCGCTCGGGCGTCTGGCACATGTACCGCGACTTCGACATGCCGGTGGTACCGCTGGCGTCCAACCTCGGCCTGTTCTGGCCGCAGGAGGCATTTCGCAAGACCCCGGGCACGGGCACGCTGGAATTCCTCGACCCCATACCGACAGGCTTGGGCAAGGAGGAATTCCTGGCCCGCCTTGAGACAGCCGTCGAGAACCGCACCGCCGAACTGATCGCTGAAGCGACGGGTCAGCCCGTGTCGCCTGCCGTGCGTGTCCTGGCACCCGATGAGGTCGCGCGTCAGGCCGCAGTCCGCACCACCGCGTCGTGAGCGTTCGCGCCCGGGGTTTGAGAGGCGTCTTGGTCGGATAGAGCTCGCCATCCGGGTTGGCGCACCCGGTCGCCGAAGACCCGGTCACTGGCCATCCGTCAGTCTTCCAGCGCCACCGCCGGGATGATGGTCACGCTCTCGCCACAGCCGCAGGCGTCGGTCTGGTTCGGATTGCGGAAGACGAATTTCGACGCCAGTTTCGAGGTCTCATAGTCGATCTCGGACCCGATCAGGAACAGGATCGCCTTGGGGTCGATCAGGATGGTAACGCCCCTGTCCTCGACCACCTCATCCAGCGGCTCGACCGCCTCGGCATAGGCGAAGGTGTATTCCTGACCGGCACAGCCGCCGTTCTTCACCCCGACCCGCAGGGCGACATAGGGTTTGTCGGCCCCGTCCTTCCTCGGCTTGGCCATGATGTCGCGCACGCGATCTGCCGCGGCCTCGGTCAGGCTGACCGCCTTGGGGCGCGGGCGTCGGGGGCGGGTCGTGGTCTGAAGCTCGGTCATTCGCTTACTCAGAACATATTCAGGGCCAGTTTGGCCTCGTCGCTCATCTTCGAGGGGTCCCACGGCGGATCGAAGGTCAATTCCGCGCGCGCCGACTTGATGCCCTCGACCTTCTTGACCGCCTCCTCGACCCAGATCGGCATTTCTCCGGCCACCGGACAGCCGGGCGCGGTCAGGGTCATCTCGACCACCACGTCGCGGTCGTCGGACAGATCGACCTTGTAGATCAGGCCCAGCTCATAGATGTCGACCGGGATTTCAGGGTCGAACACCGACTTCAACGCTTCGATGATGTCATCGGTCATCCGGTCGATCTCGCCCTGGGCCAGGGCGCTCTGCTGCGGCGCGTCCCAGGCTTCGGCGAAGGCGGCACTGTCGCCGGCCACAGTCGTTTCGGGGGTCATCGGATCACTCATGCAAAGAACTCACGGGCCTTGATCAGGGCGTCGGCAAAGGCGTCGACGTCCTCGACTGTATTATATAGGGCGAAGCTGGCGCGGGCGCTTGAGGTCAGGCCGAAGCGCCGGGACAGGGGCTCGGCACAGTGCAGGCCGGCGCGCACGGCGACGCCGTAGCGGTCCATCACCTGGGCGATGTCATGGGCGTGGGCACCCTCGACCGTGAAGGTGAAGATCGCCCCCTTGCCGTCCGCCGTGCCGATCTCGGTCAGCCAGTCGCGCCCCTCAAGCCGTTCCCGCACCCGGTCCATCAGCGCCGCCTCATGGGCCCTGATCGCCGCGGCGTCGAACTGCGCCAGCCACTCGACCGCCACCCCGAGGCCGATGACCTCCAGGATCGGTGGCGTCCCCGCCTCGAACCGGTGCGGAATATCGGCATAGGTCACCGTGTCCTCGGTCACCGTGGCGATCATCTCGCCGCCACCCTGCCAGGGCGGCAGGGCCTCCAGCGCGGCGCGCTTGCCGTACAGGCCGCCGATGCCGGTCGGACCGAACAGTTTGTGCCCGGTGAAAACATAAAAGTCGGCGTCCAGAGCCTGGACATCGGGGCTGCAATGCACCGCCCCCTGACAGCCGTCGACCAGCACCAGCGCCCCGGCCGCATGGGCCAGGTCGGCGATGGCGCGCACATCGTTCACCGTGCCCAGCACATTGGACATATGGGTCACGGCCACCATCCGGGTGCGCGGGCCGATCAGGGCGGCCAGAGCGTCCATGTCCAGCGACCCGTCATCCCGCACCGGGGCCCATTTCAGCACCGCACCGAACCGCTCGCGCAGCATGTGCCAGGGCACGATATTGGCGTGGTGCTCCATCTGGGTGATGACGATCTCGTCGCCGGGCCGGATGGCCAAAGACCCCGAAGAATGGCCGAGCCCCGCCGCCACCAGATTGATCGCCTCGGTCCCGCCCTTGGTCCAGACGATCTGGTCAGGGCTTTCGGCATTGAGGAACCGGGCCACGCTCTCGCGGGCCTGTTCGAACGCCTCGGTGGTCTCATTGGCCAGGGTATGCAGGCCGCGATGGACGTTGGCGTAGGAGTGCTCCATCGCTGTCGTCAGAGCGTCGATCACAGCCCGCGGCTTCTGCGCCGAGGCGGCCGAGTCCAGGTAGACCAGCGGCTTACCGTTCACCTGTCGCGACAGGATCGGGAACTGCGCGCGGGCAGCCGCCACATCAAAGCCCTCCCCCTCGATGGGGGAGGGTTGGGTGGGGGTGTTCGCGCCGCCGACGCCATGTCCAGCACGAGAGGCGAGATCGGAGACGCCCCCTCCCGCGCCAGCCGGGGTGAGACTCGCGCGCGCGCGCCCATCCCCGACCCTTCCCCCCTCAAGGGGAAAGGGAGCTTTCGATAGAGCAGTCACAGCCTCGCCTCCAGCCATTCCCTCACCACTTCTCTCGCACCGTCATGTTCGATCCGGTCAACCACCTCGATCAGGAAGGCCTGCGTCAGCAGCGCCCGCGCCTCGTCGGCGGGCAGGCCGCGCTGCTGCATGTAGAACAGCGCCGCCTCGTCCAGATTGCCGACCGTATTGCCGTGCGCGCACTGCACGTCGTCGGCATAGATTTCCAGCTCCGGCTTGGCATCCACCTCGGCCCGGTCGCCCAGGATCAGGGCATGATGGCCCATCCGCGCATCGGTGCCGTCAGCCCCGCGCTGGACGATGATCTTGCCCTGGAACACGCCGCGCGCTGTGTCGCGGACCACGCCCTTGGTCAGTTGCAAGGTCTGGCCGTTCAGGCCGCCGTGCGAGACCACGCTGGTCAGGTCGGCATGCCGCGACCCGTCCAGCAGATACAGGCCGTCGATCCGCACCTCGGAACCCTCGCCGGGGTGCGCCAGCCGGGTCTCATGGCGTTGTAGTTTTGCGCCGGTGGTCAGCACCGTCTGGGCGAAATGCGCGCCCTCACCCAGCGTCACCTCGGCGACCGAAACCGACAGGGCGTCCGCCGCGTCGTCCTCGATCACTACCCGCGTCAGCCGCGCCCCGGCCCCGAGCGTGATGGCCAGCGAGACATTGGACACATAGCCCGACGCCTGACCTTCATAGCTTTCCAGCAGCAGCAGCGACGCCCCCGCCCCGACCTCGACCGTCATCCGGGCCTGGTGCCCCGCATCGTCCGCCGTCGAGACGAAACGCAGCCGCGCGACCTGCTCGCCCGGCCCTTCCGCGACCACACCCGCGAAACCCTCACAGCGGCCATTGACCACCGCCCGCTCGTCACCGCCCAGCGCCGCAAACGGCCCGCCCGGCGTGACCTCGGATTGCGGCGACACCGGCGGCGTCTCGCGCAGGACGCGGCGCAGGTCGGTGTATTTCCACGCCTCGACCCGGCGAGTGGGGAACGAGGACGGATCGCGAAGGTTGACAGCGAGGTTCACGCCGCCTCCGGCAGATACTGGTCGTACCCTTCCGCCTCCAGCTGGTGCGCCAGTTCCGGGCCGCCGGACGCCACGATCCGGCCCCCGGCCAGCACATGCACACGGTCCGGCCGGATGTAGTCCAGCAGCCGCTGGTAGTGGGTGATCACCAGCATGGCCCGGTCAGGCGAACGCAGCGCGTTGACTCCCTCGGCCACAATCCGAAGGGCGTCGATGTCGAGGCCGGAATCCGTCTCGTCGAGGATCAGCAGCGACGGCTCCAGCAGGGCCATCTGCAGGATTTCCATCCGCTTCTTCTCGCCGCCCGAGAAGCCGACGTTCAGCGGCCGCTTGAGCATGTCGAAATCCATCTTCAGCGCCGCCGCCGCCGCCTTGACCATCTTCAGGAAGGCGGGGGCCGAGACCTCGTCCTCACCCCGCGCGCGCTTCTGGGCGTTCAGAGCCGTTCGCACGAACGTCAGCGCCGGAACGCCGGGAATTTCGATCGGATACTGGAACGACAGGAACACGCCCTTCGCCGCCCGTTCGGCGGGGTCCAGACCCAGCAGGTCCTCGCCCTTCCACGACACGGCCCCCTCGGTCGCCTCATAGCCGGGCCGCCCGGCCACGGCATAACCGAGCGTCGACTTGCCCGCCCCGTTCGGCCCCATGATGGCGTGCACCTCGCCCGCCGGAACATCGAGTGTCAGCCCCTTGAGGATGGGTGTGTCACCGATGATGACGTGGAGGTTGGAGATGGTGAGCATGGTCGTTTCAGGCGTCCGTGTCGTCTTGTTTGGGCTGCATACGCGGATCGCGCAGCGAAGAAATGTCGATGCCGCCTTCGCTCTCGCGGTAGACGATCACCTTGTGCCAGCGAGCGATGCTGAACTCGCGTGTGCCTTGGCGCGTCCCCATCCGGCCGAGAAGCGGTCGACGCGCCAGGAGACGCGTCAGCGACTTGATCTCCTTTGCCGCCCGGTCCGCCGCGTCACGATTTCGCGGCTTCAGATAAAGGATCATAACCTCGAATTCCTGGGCGGCCCGATCGGACCAAGTCGCTTTGGCCATCAGCGCAGCGCGGCGTCGATCCGCGCCTCGACCTGTTCCTGGGTGAGGCTTTCCCCCCGGTCGATCTGAGCGAAGCCGTCGTCGATCGCGGCGAGGTCTTCGGCGGTCCAGTGCTGGACGCCCAGATCATTGTCGAAGAAGGCGTGCGCGGCGGACACGATGAAGGATTCGACGGAATGACCGCTTTCGGTTGCGACCTTCTTGAGCGCATCGGCCATCTCGTCCTCGAACTCAACGGTATAGGTTTGGGTGGCGGTCTTGCGGACAGCGGTCATGGCGTTCTCCTCCGCCGAGCATAACACAATGGGGCGGCGGCGGCCCCGTTCGGCCCCATGATGGCGTGCACCTCGCCCGCCGGAACGTCGAGCGTCAGCCCCTCGAGGATGGGCTTGTCGCCGACTGAGACGTGGAGGTTGTTAATCGACAGCATCGGTCTTTTCGGTTCGAGAGGTGATCACCGCGTTGAGCGGGATGGAGGCGAGTAGAAGGGCAATGAAGATTGCGCCCGACACCCAGATGTTGATCCAAGCAAACAAGAACATGCCGATGAGAGCGGCGACCGCGAGACACACTGTGGCCAGCCAGATGCGGTACCCGGTGGGATGTATAGGCTGCCATCCGTACCAGCGCCGTCGGAACCAAGGCTCGCTCACCCCACGCTCCCTTCCAGACTGATCGCCACCAGCTTCTGCGCCTCGACGGCGAATTCCATCGGCAGCTTCTGCATCACATCCCGCACGAAGCCGTTGACCAGCAGGGCCACCGCCTCCTCCTGCGACAGCCCGCGCTGCTGGGCGTAGAACATCTGGTCGTCGGACAGGCGGGTGGTCGTCGCCTCGTGCTCCAGCTGGGCCGAGCCGTTGCGGGCCTCGATATAGGGCACGGTGTGCGAGCCGCAGTCGCCGCCGATCAGCAGGCTGTCGCACTGGGTGAAATTGCGCACGCCCGTCGCCTTGGGATGCACCGACACCAGGCCGCGATAGGTCGAGTCAGATTTCCCCGCCGACACCGCCTTGGCGATGATCCGGCTCTTCGAATTCTTGCCCAGATGGATCATCTTGGTGCCGGTGTCGGCCTGCTGGTGTCCGTTGGTGATGGCGATCGAATAGAATTCGCCCGAGCTCTCTTCGCCCTTCAGGATGCAGGACGGATATTTCCACGTCACCGCAGAGCCGGTCTCGACCTGGGTCCACGACACCTTCGACCGGTCGCCCCGGCAGTCGGCGCGTTTGGTGACGAAATTATAGATCCCGCCCTTGCCCTCGGCGTCGCCGGGGTACCAGTTCTGCACCGTCGAATATTTGATCTCGGCGTCGTCCAGGGCGACCAGTTCGACCACCGCTGCATGCAGCTGGTTCTCGTCGCGCATCGGGGCGGTGCAGCCCTCAAGATAGGAGCAATAGCTGCCCTTGTCGGCGATGATCAGGGTCCGTTCGAACTGGCCGGTGTTCGAGGCATTGATGCGGAAATAGGTCGACAGCTCCATCGGACAGCGCACGCCCGGCGGGATGTAGACAAACGATCCGTCCGAAAACACCGCGCTGTTCAGGGCCGCGAAATAGTTGTCCGAAACCGGCACTACCGAGCCCAGATATTTGCGTACCAGCTCAGGATGTTCGCGCAAGGCCTCGGAAATAGGCATGAAAATCACCCCGACCTTGGCCAGCTCGGCCTTGAAGGTGGTCACCACACTGACGCTGTCGAACACCGCATCCACGGCGTATTTGGGCGCGCCCTCGACCCCGGCCAGAACCTCCTGCTCCTTCAGCGGGATACCCAGTTTGGCATAGATGGCGAGGATTTCCGGATCGACCTCGTCCAGCGACTTCAGGCCGACCTTCTCCTTGGGCGCGGCGTAGTAGAACAGGTCCTGATAATCGACCGGCGTATATCTCACCGACGACCAGGTCGGCTCCTCCATGGCCAGCCAGCGCTCATAGGCGGCCAGACGCCATTCCAGCATCCACGCCGGCTCGCCCTTCTTCTCGGAGATGAAGCGCACGATGTCGGCGTTCAGCCCGCGCGGGGCGTATTCTGTCTCGATATCCGAGGTGAAGCCGTGCTCGTATTTCTCCAGCGCGGCGACGGCATCAATGGTCTTCTGAACGGCGGCCATCAGGCGACTTCCTTCACGCGCTCGGCGTGACGTAAACGGTAGCGCTCATATGAGGTGACCCAGGCCTCGGCGAACCGTGACCAATCGTCCGCGACCGTGCCCCAGCCGCCCGAGACGCGCACGCCACCGGTGGCCAGAGACTCCAGACCCATGGCCGAGATCGCCTTGGATGGTTTGGTCTTGCCCGAGGAACAGGCGCTGCCCGCCGAGACCATCACCCCTTGCAGGTCGAGGGTGATGAGTTGCTGCGGGCTGTCCCAGCCCTCGACAGCCATGAACAGGGTGTTGGGCAGGCGTTCGACCGCACCGCCAATGATGGTCGCCCCCGCCGCCTTGACCGTGGCTTCGGCCGCGTCGCGCCAAGTCGCATGCGTCATGGCATCGGACAGATCACGCGCGGCACAGTCGGCCGAGACGCCGAAACCGGCGATACCCGGCACATTCTCGGTGCCCGCGCGCAGCCCCCGCTCCTGCCCCGCCCCGTGCAGGGTGCGGATGATCGGCACGCCGTCCTTCGAGATCAGGGCCCCCACGCCCTGCGGCCCGCCCAACTTGTGCGCCGACAGGGTCAGGGTGTCCGCGTCCAGCGTGCGCATATCGACGGGGATCTTGCCCGCCGACTGGATGGCGTCGATGTGCAGCCAACCGCCGGCCGCACGGACCAGAACCGCGACCGCTTTGATCGGCTGGATCACACCGCTCTCATTATTCGCATGATGGATGGCCACCAGCGCCCGGCCACCGGCCCGCCCCAGGGCGGTCTCCAGCCAGGCCAGGTCGACCACACCGTCCGCGTCGACGGGCAGGGTCTCGACCGGCACCCCGCTGGCGTTCGCCGCCTCGGCCACGCACGGATGTTCGGTGGCGCTGACGATCAGGCGTTCGCAACCGGATGCGATCGCGCTCGCGATCGCCTGGGCATTGGCCTCGGTCCCGCCGCTGGAGAAGACCACGGCCGTCGGATCGGCCCCGATCAGATCGGCCACCCGCGACCGCGCCGTTTCTACCCGGGCCCGCGCCCGCCGTCCGGCCGCATGCACGGCATTGGGATTACCGCCCTCCGCCAGGGCCTCGGCCATCGCCGCCTGAACCTCGGGTCGCACCAGGCCGGAGGCGTTGTAATCCAGATAGACACTCACGCCGCGACTCCCACGTCGGCCTTGGTTTCGGCGACGGCGGCCCGACGCCGCACGCCGGTGCGGTTCATCACCACATCTTCCAGCGACACTCCGGCGAGATAGCGGTGGATCTCGTCGCCGAGATCCTCCCAAAGATTGTGGGTGATGCAGCGTTCGCCGGCCATCATACAGCCCTTGGGCGACGAATGGCCGATACAGCGGGTGGCGCGGATGGGTTCGTCGACGGCCAGCACGATCTCGGCCACCACCGTCTCATGCGCCGCCTTGGCCAGCCGGTAGCCGCCGCCGGGACCACGCACACTCTGCACCAGCCCGCTTTTTCTCAGCCGGGCGAACAACTGTTCCAGATAGCTCAGCGAAATCTCCTGGCGCGTGGCAATTTCTGCCAGTGACACGGCCCGGACTCCGCCGTTGGCGTGCCCGTTTCTGGCCAGATCGGCCATCGCCATCACGGCGTATCGTCCCTTGGTCGACAGACGCATCGCACACCTTCAAAAATCGCGCGCTTTTCGGGGGTCCTGTGCTAGAACCCGCGCCTTCGCAGCGGCATCGACGCGCAGCCGGGACATAGAAAGTCCTACCGCTGTAGTCAAGTATTACGCAGGTGCGAAACGACAGTTGAACACGGATTCCGACGCCCATGCCTGAAGTCATCCTGCCCGGCGCCTCTGGCCGTATCGAAGCCCGCTATTCGCCTGGCAAACGCCCCAACGCGCCGATCGCCCTGATCCTGCATCCGCACCCCAAGGCGAACGGGCATATGAACAACCCGGTCGCCGTGACCCTGTACCAGCTGTTCCAGAAGCGCGGCTTCGCCACCTTGCGCTACAACAGCCGGGGCGTCGGCAAGTCGCAGGGCGAGTTCGACAGCGGCATCGGCGAACTGGCCGACGCAGCCACCGCCCTCGACTGGCTCCAGTCCAACAACCCCGGTGCCTCCCAGACCTGGGTCGGCGGCTATCAGTTCGGGGCCTATATCGGCATGCAACTGCTGATGCGTCGCCCCGAGACCGACGGTTTCATCTCGGTCTCGCCGCCCTCGAACATGTACGATTTCAGCTTCCTGGCTCCCTGCCCGGCCTCGGGCCTGTTCCTGCATGGCACCAACGACACCGTCGTGCCGCCGGTCGAGGTCGAGCGCGTGGTCAACAAGCTGCGCACCCAGAAGGGCATCGTCATCGACTATGAGCTGGAAGAGGGCGCAAGCCATTTCTGGCAGGGCCATATCGACGCCGTCGAACGCCGCGTCGGGGCCTATCTGGACAAGCGGCTGGCCGAGAAGCCGGCGTAGTCGGATGACCAACGGGTGGCTGGCCTTTGCTGGATTGTTAAGCGCCGGGGCATCCGCAGCTCACATCGGAGTTATCCTTGGCGGTCCGGGCTGGTATCGGACTTTCGGTGCGGGCGAGCGTCTGGCGCGGGCGGCTGAGCGGGGTGACATCTATCCCGCGTTGATCACGGCCGCCATCGCCACAGTCCTGGCCATATGGGCAGCCTATGCGTTTTCGGGCGCGGGACTGATTGTGCGGCTGCCTCTGTTGAAGACCGCCCTGATCGCCATTACAGCCGTCTATTTGCTGCGAGCGGTGGCCTATATCCCCATTCTGAGTTTTCAGGGGCTGCCGGTCGGTGCCTTCGCGTGGATCAGTTCAGCCATCGTCCTGATCTATGGGCTTGCGCACCTGGCAGGTGTCTGGACGGCGTGGCCGCTGCTGGGATGATGTCGGTTCAGTCGATTTCGGCGATAGGGCAGGATTGCTTGAGTTCGGTGCCTAAGGCCGTTCCTCGCATGGCGGACGGTTGGCGAACACCTGTTCGTATTCGGCCAAGGTCCGGTGAAAGCCCATCTCACGGCGGCGCGCGTCCGCGTTCTCCGGATCCTCGAGATTCTCCCGGTCGATGACCCATTTGCCCGCCTTGCAGGTCATCTGCGGGCCGTAACGCTGGGGCCTGCCCTCGTTGTCAGCGAGACGGTCGTACATCATCCCGTAGGACTGCCCATCGACCTCCCCCGCCGCCGCCAACGGCTCCAGCACCGGCACGAACCGCCGCCAGTTCTCCAGGTCCGAGTGCTGCACGATCAGGAAGGCTGCCTGAGCCGCCCGGTCGCCATAGACGCTCTTGAGAAACCAGCCCTCGGGCGGAACCATCGTGAGGAGTCCCGCCATCAGACGCGCGTCCAGCGCCCTGAGCTGCGACCAAATGGCCGCATTTGCAGCCTGCTGCTCCGCTTCCGGCAGAACGCCGAGGTCGA
>Ga0105054_10005006_pt1 | contig 19354 bp, 14 predicted proteins | sample BON02_FD_78091 | JGI IMG/M metagenome (GOLD analysis project Ga0105054, IMG submission 78091) | Freshwater microbial communities from Lake Bonney liftoff mats and glacier meltwater in Antarctica - BON-02 (megahit assembly) | ecosystem: Environmental > Aquatic > Freshwater > Ice > Glacier...
CTGCTTTATTAAACTCATAATGTATTCTAAATTATTATCGTTTTCTATTTGTATTTGATAGTCGCCATTCCCTCTGTGTCCAATATTTGAAACATCTTTTACTAATTCTTTTGGATCATCAAGCGTACCAATTTTAGCGTTAATGAATATTTTTAAAGATTTTTTTTGATTCAATTTTGTCAGCGTTGGAAAGGTGGAAGCTCTTTTGCAAGCTTTGGTCTGTGCTTGGGCTTGTTCGGCTTGCAAATGTGCTTATACCTGTATGATGGCTAGTCTGTGGATCATACGCCAGTGGATCAATCCTTTTGTTTTTAATGGTGAACTCGCTCATAGCCAATTCAAGCCCCATTATTGCATGAAGGTTTGTTTCAAAGACTTTTTGAATGTCTTTCTCCAATTTGAAAGGTTTTTCTTTTACCTCTTTTAGTTTGCCTGTTTGGTTAATGTAAAGTGCCATTGTTTTAAATATTTTTAATCCATTAATGTTTTAATCAAACAGTCTTTCAAATCTGTATAATATTGAATGTTAATTTTGGTAATCATATCGTCTGAAAGGTCATTGAGTTGCTTTCTAGCATTTAGTGGTATTAGTAAGGTTGTCGCTCCCTTTTCAACTGCTATTTCTGCAAGATTAACTGCATTATATACCATATCTAATGAACCCCCTAAGTTTAGCTGACCGACTATAACTAAACCACCCTTTGTGCTTTTTTCTAAAATGGAACTGCACATAGCCATTAAGACAGCTATGCCCATTCCATTGCCACTTTTTGAAGCATCAAATGCTCTTAACTGAAGTGAAAATTCTGTTGACCTTGGGTCTCTATCACCCAATAATTCTTTCGCTTTGCTATATAGATTTTGCTCAGCAAAACGAACACTTTCTTGAAACTGAGGCGGTGTTGGTCTATTCAGTATTTTAACACCTGAACCAGGATTAGAATTAATTTCGATTTTATAAAGACCAGTTGTTTCTTCTTGTCCACCAGCATTTAATGCCCATATTTGACCGGGAGGCAATGGGTCTTCACTGATAGTATTTTCACTATGTATTTCTGGTGTTGTTACAAATGTTTCAACACCATCTTCACCAATTCTATAACTAAAATGTGTATTCCTGAATTCAGCGGAACCCACTCGTTTTTGTTGTTCTTTTACACGTCTGCGATATTCTAAGGAGATTTTAATAGCCCACTCTAATAGTTCGTCTGAAATTGGTGCTTCAGGATTTGGCTGCATTAATTTAAGTAAACCGTTCAATGTTTTGTTTACAGCAGTGGTATCTCTACCGCTTAATGCTCCGCCATAATCTACCCTTGGCAGAACAGTTGATACTCTATTAATATCCCTAAGTCTAGTCCAACATTCTGCAAGGAAATCACTTACCATTCCAAAATGAGTAGTGAAATATGTTTTATTCAATTTAGGAAAATCCCATCCAGGAACAAAAGCATGAATACGATCCATGAAAGCAGTATCATCTCTCATTTCTTTTGGCATTGGTCCAAACAAATGACTTACTCTTTGCTGATGTTCTACATCCACATCAAAATTGCCAACCATTGCAATACCACCATCAGCTCTTATAGGTTCCTTACCTCTACTAAATTCACCACTTTCCATATAACCCTTCATGATGTTTACCCCATCTTTTTGGTCAAATGAAATGCCTGATACTTCATCAAAACAAACCACATCATATTTACAAACTAAGCCACGTTCGCCATTGCCCATGTTAACAAACATTTTAGCCACTGTTGCTTTGCCGCCTGAAACTAAATGTGAGTAAGGAGAAATTTGTTGGTATAAATGCGATTTTCCTGTACCTCTTGGGCCTAATTCCACGATATTATAATTGCGTTCAACAAATGGAATCATTCTAACAAACAAAACATTTTTTGCTTTTTCAGGGAGTGTGCTTGGTTCCATACCAATTGAACGAATTAGAAAATCCTTCCATTCATCTAGGGTGTAATTTTCTCTGCCCTTGTATAGCACTTCCAGTACATTTCTTTGAGATAACTGAATTGGTCTTAAACTTACAATGCCAAAAGGCCTTCCAGAATTTTCTTGAGCAATTACTGCATCATATTCTAACTCAATTTCAGCGTAAAAGCCACCAGTTAACATCCTATCGTTGGCACTCACAATTTCTGATGAAATACGTACTTTGTTAAGCTGTAAACTAGGTAAAGTTGCTACATAACTATCTGTTGTAGTATCTAGCTTTGCTGTAATTATATCAATTAATTTAATTGATCCTTGTTCTCTAGCCTTAGATTTAAAATACTCTTCTTCACCAGTACGAACGGTTCTGTCTTGTAATTGTCTTTTAACAATTTCAAGACCTTCTTGAATTTCTTGTTCATTGGTTGTTGAACAATAGCGACCAAGCAAAAACTCTATTACATAAGTTGGCACAGGATAAGTTTTGCGAAAATTCTCTAACAAGTCTTTTCTTACTACAAAGCCTTCAAAAGCTTTCGCTGATATTTGGTCAATTTTATCTAATTCCATTATATTTTATTTTTTAACCTCCAATTGTCGTTGGCTTTTTATTTAGAATCCTATCGTTTTCATCCATTAAAACAATCGTTGCCGATTGAAATTCAAAAGAGTCATCAATTAATAGTGTTATCGAATTTCCAATAATTATTTTGCCCTTACTGGAAGGCTCAAGCACACTTGTTGTTGCGTCATTGTATTTTGTTCTTATATCAATTTTGTATCCATCAGGCACATCATTAGTTTGAATTGAACACTTGAGATTTACCCATTTAACAACTTTAATATCAGCATCTATATTATCAACATTTGGGTTTTCAATGATCATTTCGGGAACTAAACATTCATGAATGGATATACCTCCATGAGCATATTCTTCATTTATTTTGAAGAAATTTATTCCGGGTGCATAAGCAATAAAAATCGCAGGATTCCAACGCCAAGGCAAATGCAATAAATCTGTTGTAGCACCTTCTTTTATTAAAGCACAACGACCCCAACGTGTTTCTGTGAGTCCTTCGTTTAATTGTGTTTTAGGTAAGCCTCCTGGCATTAATAACCAACCATGATCCGTAACAATTTTTATTCGTTTTACTCCTCGTTCAAAAGCAACACCTAAAGCCTCTTCAATTTGCTCAAACAACACATCAATTTGCTTTACCATTTCTGCTTGTTCGGTATGACCTTTAGTGTCAATATCACCTATTTCTTGCCACGATTTTTGATTGGTATTTATGTCATTTGAATTGGTTATTAGCTTAAAGCCATTGGTGGCTAATTGCTCCCTAAAAACTGCGGTTTGTAAATCTTTACCATTTAACAACTCAGGTCTAAATTCTTTGATATTGCTTGTTTCTGAAATTGAAATAGCAACAGGCGAAACATTAGGTTTAGCAGTTGGTGTAAGCGAAGGAATTGCCGACCAATTGGTACTGAGGGTAACTTGATATTTTAATTTTTTTAATCGTTCATAAAATTCTTCTGCCAATTCATATCTAAAAGCATCCACAAACAATACATATTTTTCAGATTCCTCAACTGCTTTTTGATTTGCAAAAATGCTTGTGTCTTTTTTAACTAAGGTTTGAAATTGATTGGTTACTAATTCCAGCCAAGGCTTATAAATGAATTGGATAATTGCTCTAATAGCTTTTTTGTCCTTATCACTTTTTATAGCGGCAAAAGCATTTCTCATGTATTGGTCTGCCTTAAGCCCTTTTGTAGTATAGTAGTTTTTTAACTCTTCTATTGTTGTGGATGGGAACGCTTCAGTACATACTTTTGCCATAATAACCAAAGACTGCAGGGAATTTGCCAATGGCGATTTACCTAGTTCGTTCCAAACCCAAGCAATGCGTTTTTTGTTTAAATCCTCTAATGAAATTAATTTATTAGTGGCTTCTTTAGGTTGCAATGTGGCAGCCTTAACCAATTCTGCTAATAATGTTTCTTCAGCAGCTTCGTTTACTTGTGGCCAACTTTCTTCAGGATAAGCAAACATTCCGCTACCTAAGTCAGTTGGTTTTGACAAGCGAAGTAGTTCTTCTACTTCTGCATATTTTTTTGGTGCAGTTGCATATAATTGCCAAACATATTTCCAATTGCCACGTTGTGCCCCCAGTTTTTCTGCAACTGCTTTTATGTCTTTATCATCAGGTTCAAAATCGTATTGGGTTTTGCATAAGTTGCTAAATACTTCTCTGCGGTCGGCATCCATTTGTTGTAAAAAACTATCTCCTTTGCACATCCACTTTAATAGATTAGGAATGACATCAGGAAACAAAAGATTATTTAAAAAAGCGGCATCCAATAGCGTTTTGCCTTGCAAAATTTCAGCATCTTCAAAAATAGTAGGCAATGATTTTTTCAGTGCATCTTTTGTTGCAGTGTCTTTTGATACCTTTAAACCCAAGCCATTCAATGGATTTTCTACAATGGCTAAGATTGACCACTCACGGCCATTTTCCTGCATAAACAGTGCACCAGTATATTGGTATTCAATTAATGGTTGAAAATCTAAACCAGCTTCTTCCACATTCCTTAAATCGCTTTTTGCTACACCAGGCAAATAAATGATTGGTATTTCTCCATCAGCCCAATTAGCCTCTGGCAACATTTTGGCAACCATGCATTTTAACCAAATAGATGGCCCTTGTTTTTTTGTTGGTTCATAGCTACCATACAATAACAATTGCGGCAATTTATGTTGCAATATTTCTATTACATCTGTCCATTGATTTTCTGGATCAGGCCAAAGAATTACTTCGGGCTTCACCATCAAATTACTATTGTGGTTTTCTGCCTGCTTTAATGCTTGGGTTACTTTATCGTAAATACTTTGTGCCATTCTTATTTCTTATTATTTTCTCTCGCAGTTCTTTTTTCTGCTATGGTCAAATGCTTATCATTATCACGTACCTCACCCCAAAAACTGTTTGGTGGATTTCTCCCTCTATCAACTCCCCATTTTACATTGAATTTGTTGCGAAGAACCCCTGCTTCAATAAATGGACGAACATTTAACCTTACCCCATCATTTAAATCGGGTTCCCAACCAATGGGTTGTTGTGCTATTGATTTCCAACGAACGAAAATATCGAACGGTGCTTCTCCATGCAAAATAGCTTCTAGTTTCTCTTTTAGTTTAAGGGCTGCACTTAGCAAACCTTCTGCTCCACTTTCTTCATTTCGCTTTTTGGCTTCGCACATACGTATCCAATCGCCTAAGTAGGTGTAGATGAGTTTGGATAAATTCTCTTTGTCTAGTTTATGGTAATTTACCAATGCCGAAAAACCATCGTTTCTGCCATCCCAAATATGCCAAATGAAGGGTCGGTTTTGAAACACTTTGCAATGCTGTGTAAAAAACTCTTTACGCAACCAATCTTCGAGATTTGCGGATGAAGCACCTTCTTTGGTTAATAAATCTGAAATGGTATTGTTGCTCCAATTTTCTGCAAAAACAGCTAGTAAAAAAGTTCTCAATCTATCTGCACCTGCTTGCTCTGCATTAACCGATGGGATACAAAAAATACCATCTTCATCACTCAAGTTATCATAAGCTTTTACAGCTTCTATTAATTGTTTTGCTTCATCCGCCAATTCCATTTCAGTATCTGACTCCGCTGGCCAACTGTAGCCCATTACTCTTGCCAATGCAACTTGTAACGGATTATCTGTTTTTATTGGATGCCCATGAAACAACCATTGTGTGGGGTCATCGCTGTAAGGTTTGGGTAAACCGTTGGGGTATTTTTCGGCTGCTACTTTTTGCCAGTGCTCTAAATCGAATGGGACTTTTCCAACCGAACCAGTGGAAATAGCTAAATTCTGGTCAATTTTCCTTAATTCATATTCATATTCATCGGATAGAATGTAAGTGTAAACTGCAGTGTTATTAATATTTACCTTTGGAATTAAAACTGTTATTTCGCTAGTAAAAGGTTTTGAATAAAATTCACACGCTTGCAACCGACCAACATTAGTTAAATAATATCCATTTTTAGTGAAAGCTTTTTGTCCCTGAAACCTTGCGAAATCTTTACCGCTATTTTTCCAATTTAAAATATAATGGCACCCTTCTATACTGTTTGTAAAAGGTCCTCCGTATGCCAATTTCCAATCATCAATTGCGAATTTTTCCCAGAACAAAAATTTGAATTTATTATCATCCCCTGTTTTTATTCCTTGATACGATTCAATAAATAGTTCTAATAAACCATTTTTATTACCTGCTAATTTGTTTTCAAGTATAATTTTAGAATCTGGATTTTTTAATTGTTCGTTTTGAGAAAATGTATTTATTTCAAAATTTTTAAGTGCCGAGTCTTTTGCAGGAACTTTTGCTTCGTTAGAAGTATCTAACCCTAAAAACCTGTGTTCATTATTGGGTTTTTGTATTGAAATTCCTGCCAAAATTGCTTTTACAACTTCACCTGAAATTTGGCTAAATGCACCTGCTCCGAACTTTATTATAAAATTCCATTTTCTTTTTTTTAATAAATCCTCCCTGTGTTTTTTATAGGTAGCTTGAAATAGCCAGTTTTGAGGCATAACGGAACATGAAGTGCCAAGTGATGATTTTAACATTCTGTCAAAAAAAACATTTGCCAAATCACTTTTTGCCAATGGATAATTTTCAGAGCAATAGTTTGCTAATACACCATTTTCTTGTTGACGACCACGCCCTAAATAGGGCACATTCGTAATCTGCAAAGTATATTTCTTTGCCAATAACTGACCAGCTTTCGCAATACCCGCAGCCATTACGCCACGTTCTAATTGTTCTGTATCCGCTTCATTTTCCAAGGCTTTTTTAAGCACTGGTTGCAAATCATTAAAACTTGCGGTAAATACATCGGCCTTAATGGTTGTGGGGTCAAGTAAACTGCCTAATTCGGGGGCTAATTGAAAATGCTCGTACAACATTTTCATGCCGTTTTCCATTCTGCCTTTTTCATCAGGATGAACTTTGCCTACCAATTTCACCCAATCTTCCACCTTGCCTTTAGGTGCAATACCACTGCAAGCCAAATTCATTTCGGGTAGCTCTTTATAATGCCCACAAAATTTCCAAGCGGTTAACGCTAAATTAAAAGCAGCAATTTGGGTACATCTGGCATCCAATTCTAGTCCATGTAGGTTTTCTGTAATTACTTTGTCGGTTGCTTCTTCTTTGCTTAAACCCTCTTCATGCATTCGCAGAGCTGCAAATACAGGAAATAAGGAAGCCACAAAATGTCCTGAACCCATACATGGGTCTAATGAGGTAATTTCTGCTGTTTTATCAGGCCAACCTTCAAATTGCCCAGCAGCTGGCACTTCGACAAGCTCAGTGTCTGGCTTATGCATTCTTAAATAGTTAAATTTTACAGGCGGTTTTACTCCGGGGTTTCGGCTTACCCACCAAGCACCAAGGGTATTATCAATTAAAAAATGAACCATGTAAGGTTCGGTAAACAACTGCGTAACTGCGGGTAGTTTTGCACCGTCTATTTTGTCGCCACTAGCATTAATAATTGCCTTTGCCTCACTTTGCCAAAACTGGTACACCCAACCCAAGGCATCATCTGCTGTAAATATATCTCTCTCTAACGCATCAATAATCTCTTCTAACTTTATGCGTTCGTTAATGGCAAAAGTAATTTGCATCAATGGGTCATCTGTTCTAAAAATAGCAGGCAACATTTTAGATGCGTAATTAGCAGCAGCATCCCACTTGTCTGTAAAATGTTCATCGCTTGCCAATTCTTCGCAATCTTCCATAGTTACTGCCACGCCCGATGCTGTATGTATCAATAAATCATTTGCTTCTAAAAATTTTGCAAACAACATTTTGTGCCAAGTTTCATAAGCCAATTCGTAAGAAAGGTTATCAATCCGTTGAGCACCCGTAGCAGGTAATTCATCGCCCAATAAACGGGCTTTACTGCGAAGGCTATTCCGCAATGAACGCTGTTCGGGTGTCATATGGCTAAATGGCTCAGGATTATTTATAGCCATAGCCTTTAGTGCATTAAAAGCACCAAGCTCGGCAATTTTACGCGCTTGCTTTACGGCAGTTTCTAGTTTATTGCGTTGTTGTGGAGTTAATACTGCCATTATAAAATGTCTTTGTTTAATTCGTTTTCAAATTCCTCTACCGTAGGTAAGTTACTTTTTAATTCGGCAGGTAATGCCTGTGTTACCTCAAACTCGCTTACACCAATGGGTTGGCTCATACCTTTAAGGGCATATTCTACTTCCAATTTGTTTTTGTTTTTGCAGAGGATGATGCCAATGGTAGGTTGGTCATCTGCTGTTTTTATTTGTTCATCCACTACCGACAGATAAAAGTTCATTTTGCCAGCAAACTCAGGTTGAAATTCTACTACTTTAAGATCAACTACTACAAAACACCTCAATCTTATGTGGTAAAAAAGCAGGTCGAGGCGGTAATCTTTATCGCCTACCTGCAATGGGTATTGTCTGCCAATAAATGCAAATCCTTTACCCAGCTCCAATAGAAATTTGGTGATATGTTGGGTAAGTTGGCGTTCAATATCCAATTCTTGCATTTTGGGTTCCAGCGTGAGGAAACCGAAATTGTAAGGGTCTTTGAGAATTTGAGTGGCCATTAATGCCTGTTGCTCGGGCAAGGTTTGATTAAAATTGGTAATTGCTTTGCCTTGCCTTGCAAAAAGGTTTTGTTCTATTTGCAGGGTTAGTATTGCTCTGCTCCAGTTATTTTCAATCGTTTGTTGAAGGTAAAAATGGGCTTCAGGAAGATGTTTTATTTTATTGATAATCACAACATGATGCCCCCAAGGCACCGAGAACAAATCCATTGTTAGTCCAACAACTTGTTGGACTGAATTTTCTGGGTTCGGTGCAACAAGCTGCTGCACGGAGATTTCAGTGGTATTATTTTCGTTCAGTCCAGCAAGCTGTTGGACTGAAATTTCACCTGAATAGAATTGGTAAAACTTACGCATGTAAAAAAGATTAGATCGGGAAAAGCCTTTTATATTCGGAAATTCTGCTTTTAAGTCTTTCTCTAACTGTGCCACATAATTGTTGCGACCTTCAAACAAAGCCTGATTTTCGGCAATCATTTTTCCGGTATTCCAATACAAATTAATAAGCGAAGTATTCACTGCCAGGGCCGCTTTGGCTTGCACAGAACGAATCTGTTGCTTGAGTTGTACAAGCAATTCGTTGTATTGGGTCTTTATGGCAATTTCTTTACTCACCTGCAACTGATTATTTTAAAATGATTGAACTTGAATTTTTTAATAATGCCTCCAATTCGGCTTTCAATTCAGTGATGTAATTGTCAATATCCTTTTGGTTTGAAATTGTTACTTTAGGCAGGCTAAACGATGTTGCTTGTGGTGCTAATAATTGGATAGCATCTTCTCTTGCTGCTTGAAACTGGCTTGGCAATGCTGCTATTTTAGTATCCCATGTATATAGTGAAGATTTTTGCAATTCATTCAACAGTGCATTTGCATCTAAGGCTTTAATATCTGGTTTTGTAAGTAGTTGGTGTTTTAGTAAAATGCTATGCTTTTGCTCTGGAGTTAGTTTGCCAAAATATTCATCTGCTTGCAATGTTTTCATTTTTTCATCGTAGAGAGCAATGTATTTTTCTTTCAGATGATTTAAACGAGTTTTTAGCTTCTCTGCAATTTCATTCAATTTGGGTTGAATTAAATCGGGCTGCTGCAATAGCAAACGGTTGTCTTTTATTGCTTGTATTTCTATTTTTAAGGGTTCAAAATCTGCATGGTCAGGAGCTTGGCCTGAAAGATCACTTAATAAAACCCAAAGTGGCAATCTTGCTGCTACTAGTTTGTCTTTTGCAAGCCAATCTTCATAATAGTTGTGCAGGTTTGTTTGTTGTTCAAGAATAGCAAGCAATCGTTCATTGCCTTGCTTATTTTCTATATCCTTTATTAATTCAATATTTATGGGCTCAGGTTTTGGTGCATCGCCACTAATATTAGCTGCTAGTTGTTTTAATTTCTCTAAATAAGTATTTGAATGTGGAAATAACGCATCATTTGAAGGACATGAAATACCTGCTTTTTGGAACAAGCTTTTGATGGCAATTTTATCTTTTGCTGCAAGAATATGGACTTCTTTTTTGAAGGTTGCATTGTTGATTTTTGCTACCATTAATGAAGGTTCATCGCAAGAAATATGTTGTGTATTCTTTAGCATTATCAAGATGGTATCAATAGCATCTTGACTCCAACCATAGGGGGCCTTACTGAATAAATTTCTAAAATCTTTACCTTGTTTGCTGGTATTGCCAATGAATCTTAATATCTCGGCTGATACTGGATGTGCAACTACATCGCCACTGTAACCAATTGCATTGAGTGCATCGGGATTTGTAGCAATAGCTTTTGTTAATGCTTGCCCCCAATTTGCAAAGTCTGCCTTACTTTTAAATTCAGGAAATTGCCTATCTGCAATACCACTCAAGGCTTCCTCGATATTCTCTTTAATATTTCCTTTCTGAATGATGTTGCCACCTGCTAAAATAACAGACGACTCTTTGCAAATACGGTCAATAATTTCTTCTATGGCTATTTTCGCAAGACCCTTGCGTGTTTCCATACTTTTTTTAGCCTGTTCAGCTTCAAGTGAAGAGGGCAAACCCTTTGCATCAAGTGTAAAACCGGCAGCAAGGAATTTTATTATCTCTAATCGTAACTCGGGGTCTCTGAACTTTTTTACAAATACATAAGCTAATGGGTAATCGCTGCCAGCTGCTCTTATTTCATCAAGTACAGTACTTTCATTTTCATACCAACCATCTCTTACCCATAAATTCAATTTATGTTCTGTACTTGGTGTTGTGTTTTTATCCCACAAATCAAATTCACGATTTTGCTTAGAAACACCTTGCGTTACATTGATGGTTTTGGTTTTGTCTTTAAAGAAACCAATAATTTTTTCTTTTCGTAATCCTTGAATCAAATCATCACCTGAGCCTCCTAACTTTTGAGCTTGAATGGTATATTCTTGTTCCCATTCTTGCCCAACTTTTGTTTGCAGTTTATACTCATCACCAATAGGCATTAATATTTTTTCATTCGCAAGTTTTGAAATGAGTTCTTTTATTTTAGTTCTAAATTTATCAGAGGTTTCATTTAGATTATCCAATAACAATTCAGCAATGGTATTTTCATCAGACTTCAAGCGCTTACCTGATGTATCTTTAGGAAGTTGGTCAATTAAAAATACAACACTCAAAATTCTGCCTTCCAATGTGCTGTCACCCCCTTGAGCTTTTTTGGCAACAATTAAATTGTTTGTTTCATTAAGCAGTAAAGCATTCATAAGCAATTGTGATTGTTTTTGCTCAAAAATCAAATCACCAGGAACAATAAAACCCAAATCTTTATCAGCAACTTTCTTTAAACTTTCATCTACAATTCTTAGCTGACTTCTTAGTTGGCCTGATGTACCAGCTGTATCAATTACTTGTAATATTTTTTTCCAAAATTTACGAGTGGAAGGAAGTATAGGATAATCAGCTACTAAAGTGTTTTTATCGCTAGTAACATAGCCAAAGTCGGTTCCAGAAAGATTACGTGAAATTTCACCTAATGATGCCTCTAGTTTTTTGTCAATTGCACTTATTGCAGTTGGTTTTTTTTCTAAAACAGTTTTTCTTGTTACTGTTTCTACATCTGCATCTGACAATGAAACTTTAACTGTGAAACGGTCTTGCAAGCGTTGCAAAAGGTTAGTTTCAGAAAGTGAATTTTGGCCAGTACCAATGAGTAGAAATTTAGAATCGAAATTGCTACATAAATCTTGTGCTAAATTTTGAACGTCAATACTTTTATTTCCTTCAGTGCCGATGAACTGTTGAACTTCATCCAATACAATTAAGGTTAATGGAATTTTATCGCCAAAAAACATTGGCAAAATTTCGGTCTTAATGGTATCAATTAATTGTTCTCTATTAATGCTATCAATCCGCTTGAAATTGGCTTTAAAATTCTCCTTTACTTTTGCTTCATTTTCAGCAAACCCAGGTTTTAAATCTAGTATGGCTTTAGCAATGGTTGATGAAACAAATAGATTCTCATATTCTTTTTTAAAGTCTTTACCTTGAGCTTCAACAATTGTTTTTAACTGGTCGTAAATGCCTTCTTGTTTAGCCCAATAAACAAATTTAAAATGGTGGTATTGCTGCGGCAAGCCTAGTTCATTTAAAAATAATTGAAGGAAGGAGTAACGAATATCAGCAGAAGGAAAATCTTTTAAAGTACCCGAAATAGAGAGTTTACCGTAAGTATTTTGCTTTCTCTCCAATTCAATAAACAAATCATTTACATCTTGGGGAAGAGACTTTATTTTTTTTGCAAAGTCCCCATTAGGAAATTTGAAGTCTTCCCATAAGTATCCCAATATTTTTACCAAATGTGATTTACCACTACCAAAAAAACCACTAACCCAAACTGCTGGCTGTCTTGGCTCGTCAATATGTTTTAGGAATGTATCTAAAATACGATAGATGCCTTTTTGATATTCACCTTCACAGACAAAGGTTTTAAGTTCATGTCTAATTATTTTAAGACCGTTATCGTCTTTTGCTGTATTAATTTCTACTACACCATCATTTACGAGGTTATTCTCGTCAGGATTTAGGGTAAAAAGCTCTTTATTTTTCATCTTTTTTGATTATGCTGTTATAGGTCTTGCCAAATAATTCCATCCGTCTCTTGCATCCAAAAGTCGGTATTGATTTTTGTCGTATTCGCCTGGAAAGAATAAAAGCATTCTCCCTTTAAATGAATTTGAGCATCCAGAAAGAACATCCGACATTCGATTAAAACCAAACAGTGATGATATATCTCTCACTGCAATTAAAGTATTATCATCTGTTCCCAATTTTTCAATTTCTGTTATCATGTAATCAATAGCAAACTGTTTAAATTCAGCTTCAAGTTGGTCAACCAAACTTTCAGGGTCGTTGAAATATTCCTCTTTGTAATCATGTTTTGACATCCAAAGTGGAAAACAGTTTTTCAGGGAAATGCTTATCCACTTTTTTTGTGCTTTAATGGTAGTTGTTTCAAAGTCGCCCATTCTAAGGTCAATTTTTCTCTGTTCTGCTGGGTCATATACCAAGAACCAAATTCTTTCTTGGCCAGACAATGATGAAGCCCATGGCTCATTTACCACAGATTCATAAGCGTTTATTAGTTGGTCTATTTTAGATTGCATCAATTCCAATTTTGTTTAGTAAATTATCGAATGAAATAGAAGTTATATTTCCGGCAAACTGATATTGCATTAAATCCCTTTTTGAAGCCTCAACAGATAGCTCCCTAATTTTGCTTTCACTCTGGCACAATGCTAGCAAGGCATTGTTGTGAAAAATAAAATCTCCTCTAACACCATCCAAAAAAGCAAGTAGCATTGCAAAAGATACAATTCTATATGTGATTAAAGGTTCGGACCTAATATTTTTTATTTTACCTGTGATGAACCCAGCCTGTTTCCAAGAACTTGCAATGTTTTGTGCAACAGATCTTAGAGTGTTTTTAGTAAAGCGATTCGGATGATATTTTTCTATATTCTCTTCTATGCTTTCGATGTTAGCTTTTTCACCAATTTTTCTTTGTGAGATTGTCGAAACGCTTTCGCGCAATAAATAATCATTTGTTATAGCAAACACAAATGCTATAACCGGTTTTTCAGCTTCTTCAGCAATTGACCAAAAATATTTAAAAGCCTTAAACTTATTTGACGAAATATCGAATTTATAAAGCTGTGATAAGAACCCACTCGTTTTCTTTATACCATCTTGAGATTTTTTACCAAAAACATTATTTTGCATGGCCTCAATGTAATTGTCATTTTGAATGGAGAAATTCATTACTTTTTCAAGTTCCAAAAACATCATTGTTCTGGCGGTATGGACGGTATATGTTTTTATTTTCTTCACTACTTTTTTTTCTTCTTTAAATTAATTTTCTTGTCAGCAACCTGCATCGCTTCATTCGCAAATTTTTCATCCTTAACAACAGCATATATTTGGTCGGCAAGCCAAAGGGTTTGCAATTCTTCTACATCGGCTTTAAGAATTTTTGCTAAAAGGAGTATATGTTCTTTCTTCATTTGTCTATCACCTCTTTCTATTTTTCTGATAATAGAAGTGTCCACGTCTAACAATGAAGCAAGCTGCCGCAGAAGCATACTCTGCTTCTTTCTTAGTTCTCTAATTCGTTCTCCAAATTGTGATGCCACTATAATTTTATTGTCTTGACAAATATTGGCGAATATAGGAATAATTTACTGATGCGTTGGCAAAAAAGTGGCTCTTTTGGTTTTCCCGAAGGGTCGGCTTTGTGTGTCGGGGCAGAACCTAATATGCCACTTGTGCGGCTGGCTAAAATTGAATTTAAAAAATTGTACGTTGGGGAAAATATAAAATACAGAAGTGTCGGCAATGAGTGTCGGCTTACTCGATGTTCGTTTGAAATATGGTCTGTATGTTGGTCACCTGTCAAAATGGTTTGTATTTGTTAATTCGTTTATGTTTTAGTCGTCTGTTTATGGTTGCACTGTCGTTTTTTAGGCTTGCTTATAACGGCAGTCTGTCTAAATACCCCACAAACATAATCAAACAATCGGATAAGTACCTTTAAAATTTTCCAACCACGCAATTCTCAGGGTCTTGATTTGAGTAATTAGACAGTTTGACGGTTTGGGGCTACAAGATTTGGCGATTTCGTACCATCCCGATAGCTATCGGGATTGATGCGGAGAACCAATGTTTGATTAACCACAAATGTGTCTGCGGAGCACTGAACCGCCACTTTTGCCAAACCGCTGTTGAACTAAACCTTCGGTAGCTTTTTGCGTAAAAATTCATTTCATTTGCAAATGTAATTAAATAATATAACATGACATGACAAAAAAAAGACACCAGAAGAATTAAGAGAAGCCAAATTCATTAACAGAGCCAAACGCGAGATTGAAGGATTTAGTGATTTAATGTACCGATTTGAGCGCACCATTTCGGTATTGGGTAGAAGTAAAAGCACTTATGATTGTTATTCTACCCATGTATCTGCCTTAGCGCTCTACTTTGGCAAACTGCCTACGGAACTTGATCCTGAACAAGTGCATGACTACTTGTTTTATCTTCAAAAACAGTCAAAAACCCCCTCGCAAACTTATTTTAAACACACCGTTTACGGCTTGCGATTTTTACTCAAAAGTGAGGGTTTGCCTTATGAATATCTAAAACTACCCCAGATAAAACATGAGAAAAAGGTACAAGTCGTATTAAGTAAAGAAGAAGTTTGGCGTATGCTTAATGTATGCAAATTGCTCAAACACAAGATATTGATAGGCTTGCTCTATGGTTGTGGTTTGCGTTGTTTGGAGGCTCGAAGTGTTCGGCTGCAAGATTTAGATTTCGACCGCAAACAATTGCGCGTGGTGCAAGGCAAGGGCAAAAAAGACAGATATGTGCCATTGTCTGCGCATTTGATAAGGGGGTTAAAAAAATACATAGCAGCCGAAAAACCTAAAGATTGGTTGTTTAATGGACAACCCATGCCTGGCAGAGCAGGTGGCGATTTTGATAGCCGTTACTCTCAAAAAGGTGTACAATGGGCAGTAAAACAAGCCTGCAAACAAGCAGGAATTGCCAAAGATGTTCATGTGCATACATTGCGACACACCTTTGCAACTCATTTGCTAGAAGATGGCATGGACATCATTACCCTAAAAAATCTATTGGGGCATGAAAACATTGAAACCACTATAGAATATCTGCAAGTAGCACAATTGCCAACACAAAGAATATTTAGTCCATTAGACACCTTGTTTGCGCAATGCAGTCCGGAAGTGAAGTAGCAGATGTGCTCAACAAATTAGGCAACAAAGTAGAAAATATTGGATTAAACGCTTGGCAATTACGAACACTTTATGCCATTAAAAAATGTAGAACTGCTTCATTGGGCGGACACATAGATGCTTGCGATGAATGTGGCAATGTTAGTATAAGTTACAACAGTTGTCGCAATAGGCATTGCCCCAAATGTCAAGGTAAAAACCGTGAGGATTGGATACAAGCAAGAGAAACGGAACTGCTGCCTGTGCCATACTTTCATGTAGTATTTACCTTGCCCGAAGCCATTAATCCATTGGCAATACACAATCCAAAATTGGTGTACAATACTTTGTTTGAAGCCGCATGGCAAACCTTGCAACAGTTTGGGGTAAACCAAGGTGTGCAAATGGGCATGATAGCTATTTTACACACATGGGGTCAAAATTTATCCTTGCATCCGCACTTGCATTGCATTGTGCCAGGTGGTGGAATAGATAAAAATGGGCAATGGAAAAACATTAGAGCAGATGGTAAGTTTTTGTTTCATGTCAAGGCATTATCCAAAGTGTTTAGGGCAAAATTTTGCGAAAAAATAAATAAAAAAGACAAGGTTCAATATCAAAATATTAGAGCTGAATTATGGAAAAAAGATTGGGTGGTTTTTGCCAAACGACCTTTTGGAAGTCCAAAATCGGTGGTTGAATACCTTGGTAGATACACCCACAAAATAGCCATCAGCAATCATCGTATTCAATCTATAGATAATGAAACGGTAACTTTCAATTACAAAGACTACAAGCAAAAAGGTGCAAAAAAGCAAATGACTTTAACCCATCAAGAGTTTATTCGCAGATTTGCTCTACACATATTGCCCAAAAGATTTGTAAAAATTAGGCATTATGGTTTTTTGAGCAGCACATGGAAACGCCAAAAACTAAAAAACTTGCAGAATCAATTAGGCATACAACCCAAAGAAAAAAAAGTAAAAACCGAAGTTTTACCTATATGCCCATGTTGTAATATCGGCAATTTGCGTACTATTTTAATTTTTGATAAAAGAGGCCCGCCAAATTGGTATTTGGGCGCTCGCCAAAATACTGTTTCCTGTTCTGAAAACTAACGGAATGGGTAAGGGAAGGTGCGCATAATCCCGAAACTTTGGGAAAGGAAATCGCTGAAAAAACCAACTTTTTGCAAGAAAAAAAAGAAGGTAATTTATTTCTCTCTAAATTAATAAAACCCAATAACGATAACTCCATAAGGGGCAGACAATATCCGGTTTCGTTCAACGGGAGTTTCATGGCTTGGCTTGCAGCCACCACGAAACTCTAGCTGTTAGTGGCTGGCTTTTTTGTCTAAATATGTCCAACAAAGTCAGCGGCTACTTCACTGTCTCTTAGAACCCATTTTTTAAATGCAGTAAAATTTGATGTAGGTCTTAATTGTCGAATAATACTGTTTTTTATTTCCTCTTTTTCTTCGTCATTGTAAGAATCATCGTAAAAAGCGAAAAGCAAGTCTTGAAATGCTCTAATTTCCTTTAAGAGTTTGCTTCGAAGATTTGCAGATTCAATTTTTTTCAGTTCTGTTGTCCCATTATAAACCTCAAGAAGTAAATCTACCGTATTAGAAACTCTAGTGTCTTCTACTAATGCTGTTATTTCAGCTTTTTCTTTCGGCCAAGGGTCAATATGATATTTAATTTTGGTGTCTACACCATCAGCTTCAATTGTGCAGTTAAGTATTGAATCATATTTTGCTTTGTCTAGTTTTGTATTGTTACAATGTGCACAACAATAAAATAAATTATTCCAGTCAAATTTCAGAATCTGATTTCTCCGATGCGGTACAAAGTGTTCTGTATTGATTGAATGCGGTTCTTTGTCCTCACATAGATAACATTTGTTTTTAAAATCGGTCTTATTTTGTGTAAGAACTCCATGGCAATTATATGTGCCATTGGCTTTAGCCTGTTCAAGTGCTAAACAAGGAGGAGCAGGTTGTGTTTTAGCGTGAAAAATCATTGCTCTTTCTTTTTTAGGTCCTTTAATTTTATTTGCTGAAGCTTAACAGCTAATTCATCGGAAATGAATTTTGGAATCTCATTCAAATATATTTTCAGCTGAAGTAATTTATCTTTTTCGTCTTCCGATAATGTCTGCTGCTTTTCTTTTAAATTTTCATATTCTTCAATTTTTTCCTTCAATACTATGGAATATTTATCCGAATCAAAATAACTCTCAATTAATGTATCATAGGAGTATCCTGTCAAGTCCGTAGTTACAATTTTCTTTTCAAGGTCACATATAACCGCGTTGTCAATTGAACTTAAAACAAAAGGTGAGTGAGTTGTAACGATGAATTGTATTTTAGGAAAAAAGGAAGTTAAGAAGGGCAAAACCTTTTTTTGTAATTCAATATGTAAATGCGTTTCAATTTCGTCTACTAGAATTATACCCTGAACATCATAGCTTTTTACTTTGTGTTCTTCCATTCTCATTATTAATTCTGTCACAATGCTTAGTATAGCAGAATAGCCGTCCGATAATTGGTTTAGGTTGTATGGCTCTTTCGAATCTTCAATTAGGTTAAAATTATATTTCTTTCTGTCAAACTGCAATTTAATATTGTCGTTGTCAAATAATTTAAAAAGATTTTCTTCAAAGTCATTAAACCATTTGTCAATCTTAGTTACAGTTTCATTATCGTTATCGTCTTTTGCAAACGACCTATCTGCTTTTAGATTTACAATGTACTGAATGAATTCTGTTCCAGCATGTTCGTCAATTTGGTATGTAGGCTTGATATTAATTTTATTTATACCTGTTGGAACTTTAAGTGCAGTGTTTCTTTTGGCTTCAAAAAAGGCTATGATAAAGTCTCCATTTTGAAAATATTGTTGGATAAGCAATGGGTAATTAAATTCGATTTTCGTACCGCCCAAATTAATAAACCAATCCTTATGATTTTTTATGTTATTGTCTAATTCTTGGATTTGCTGTGGTGTTGCATCTGCTTTTAATTGTTTTTTTTGATTTTCCAAATTGGTCAAAGCTTTCGAGACATTGTCATAAGATTGCAAAGTGCCATTGGTGGCTGCGGTCAAGAACTTTTTTAGCTCTTGAAGAAGTGAGGTCTTTCCGCTGCCATTTTTCCCTGTTATGATAAGATTGATTTTCTTGTCGTTAAGCAATGGAATGTGGAAATTTTTAAGATTACGCACATCATTGACTAAAATTTCTTTTATGTATATGTCTTCCATTTTTTTTGGTTAAGTTGTCGTTATATTAATCATCTGTCAATTCTGTTGGGTCTTTTTAAGCTTGCCACTAACATACAAATATACGCTATACAATCAAATCACCAAATTTATTTTTTTATCTTAAAAGCCCTGCTTATCAATAGATTGAAATTAATCATATTTCAAATGCGCATTGCGTGTTTTTTGGCTTATGTTTGCAACAATGCAATATGCGCAGACTTAATTTATGACCA
>Ga0105054_10005010_pt1 | contig 19344 bp, 20 predicted proteins | sample BON02_FD_78091 | JGI IMG/M metagenome (GOLD analysis project Ga0105054, IMG submission 78091) | Freshwater microbial communities from Lake Bonney liftoff mats and glacier meltwater in Antarctica - BON-02 (megahit assembly) | ecosystem: Environmental > Aquatic > Freshwater > Ice > Glacier...
CAAGGGGCAGAGCGCGCGGACCCGGATGATGGTCTCGGCCTATGCCACGCGCCTGCGCCTGACGCTGGCCACGGTGGCCGCCGACCAGGGTCGCGAACTGGAGGCGGCGCTGGAAGTGCTTGGCCTGATCGCGCTCAAGGGCAAGGTCGTGACCGCCGATGCGCTGCACTGCAATCGCCGTACGGTTGCAGCGATCACGCAGGGCGGCGGCGATTATTGCCTGGCGCTGAAGGCCAACCAGGACTCGCTGCTGTCCGACGCCAGGTCCTGTTTCGGCAAGCTGTTGCCAGACCATCCGACGACCCGGCAGGAAGCCGGGCATGGCCGCAAGGAGACCCGGACCGGCACGGTGGTTTCCGCCAAGGGTTTGGCAGAACACCATGATTTCCCCGGCTTGAAGGCTTTCGGCCGCATCGAGTACCGCCGCGAGGTCGATGGTACCGCGCAGACCGAGACCCGCCATTTCGCGCTGTCATGGATGCCCGCGCCCGAGGTTTTTATGGCCACCGTCCGCGCCCATTGGGAGATCGAGAACGCGCTGCACTGGCAACTTGACGTCTCGTTCCGCGAGGATGCCGCGCGCAACCGCAAGGATAACGGCCCCGCCAATATCGCCATCCTGCGCCGCCGCGCCCTCGACCTCGCCCGCCGAGACACATCCAAGGAATCGCTCTCGATCAAACTGAAGCGGGCGGGTTGGAGCGATGCGTTTCTTCTCAGCCTTCTCAACCAGTTAGCGCGAACTTAGGCCAAACGCGATTGCCCTGATGACCAGATCGACGAAACTGCTGTGGCTGACCGCCAGCAGGTCCGGTATTCTGGCAACCGTTTCCGGTGCTACCAGCCAGATGGCGGGTCCATTTTCCTGAGGTGTCCGTTCCGCCAGAAACGGAATGGTGACGCCATCGACGACAATCTTGCCGATCTGGTCGATCCGCAGGTCAAGACTATCGGTTGGATTTCCTTCCGGTTTGTCGGAAATGGTCCAGTTGTCATTCAGGATGCCGCCCCGGTCGAGAATGACCTTGAGGTCCTTGGCAAGCCTTGCGCCCCTGGCCTTTCTGAATGTTTCCGACGATGTGGGAAGCCCGAGATAAAAGCTTGCCCTTTCGTAATCGCCAGCAGAGATTGCCTGTAAATATCCAAAGACAAGGCCGCGCGGAGTGCCCCGACCAAGGGGATCAGATACCGCGGCCGGTTCTGCGGCCGGACCCGGAAGTCCAGGAATGAGTCCCTGACCGTGAAGAAGGCCGGGGCTCAGAAGTGTCATTGCGGAAATGGCCAGGACTGCAATCAGGCGAGGAATAAATGTCATTTCGGTAGGTTTTGCCCTTTTGCGTGTTTCCGGGCACGGCACCGGGCGCTGTCCCGTAGTCGTGCCGCCTCTTTTTCTCTGAATCGGGGGAGATCAGCTCGTCTTGCAGGGCATGACGAGCATCCGGATCTCCGGATGGGTCTTCGATGTCACCCTGATCGGGACCACATCGTTGGAGAAGTCCAGACGAATATCTCCATGTCCATAAACGCTGATCGCATTGAGCATGTATTGCGCGTCAAATCCGATGGCGACATCCTCGCCTGGTTCGTCGCTGATGCATTCGGAAGAGCTCTGGCCACTTGCAGATGAGGTGATGTATACGCCGTCCTCTCCCCTGGTCATCTTCACCGCTACCGATCTCTTGTCCCGGGTGAGGGCGACAGAGCTTCGCTGGAGTGCCATTTCGAGCGATGCCCTTGGAAGGGAGAGCGATTTGTCTGTGCCCACCTGAAGAAGCACTTCATAGTTCGGATAGGGTGCGTCGATCATCCTGACGCTGAGCGATCCGTCGGGGGTTTCGACGATGATATTGTTGCCCCTGACCTCGAATGTCGATTCAGGGCTGTTGAGCATTTCGCTGATGAGCCCCGTGGCTTCTGGCGGAATTGTTACTCCTTTTGGGGCTTCTGCAAGGTCAAGTCCTCCGACTTCCGAGGAGTTGAGTGTGGTCAGGGCAAGCCTCTTGCCATCGGTTCCGACGATGTCATAGAGATTGTCGCGCTTCCTTATATGCACGCCAGTGAGCATGACGCGCCCGCCTGCGGCATCGCCCCGGGCTGCGGACGCGACCTTTGCCGTTGTAATGGCGGCCGCGAGATTTCCGAGGCTGGCGCGTCGTCCGTCGGTATGGCCCGGGGCGACGACATTGAAGATATCTTCCGACTGGCATGGGAATTCATGCGCCGAGCGGGATGTGGCAAGCCTCAGGGATCGCTCGTTTACTGTTCGGATCGTTTCGAGGGCGAAGGTGCTGTCGGTCTTTCGTGATGCCTTTACCAGGCGGTCCAGACCTTCGGGATGGATCGCGACGCTTCCGGTCATCCGGATTTCCGCCGGACGGCGCCATTCCATGACCATTGTCTCATTATATGCGATGATGCGCACCTGACCGGCCTGTGCGGGGCCTTCTTCGGTATCGAGCGGGGTCTCTCCGCGTATGTCTCCGATACGTTCTGCGATGATCTGAATCGGATCAGGGTGCTTGGAGACGGCGATTGCAGCTGCGATGAGGCTCTGCATGTCGGCATTGTTTATGGTGAACTTCATGTCTTATTGCTCCTTCTCAGGAGCTTTGTCCTGACCTTTTTCAGATGGGGCAGAAACAGGGCTTTCGGTGGTCCGGGTGATCGCTTCGATGCCTTCTGCCTTCAGAAATCCGCCATAGAGTGTATTTCCGACAATCCACGACGGGGTTCCCTGGGCGCCCATGTCAAAGAAGGCCCGGGTGTTGTTCTCGATGGTCGTGTATGCATCCGATCGTGCAATCGCCGTGAGAATGTCGCGGCTCGACAGGCCTTTGGCTTCTGCGAGTGTTGTTGCCAGAATGATGTCGGCGACGCCTTCGGGTTCATGGCGATACAGGGCTTCAACGGCCCCTTTCGAGAGGTCGCGCAGTGCAATCTGCACAGCACCGTATCCGGCGCTGTCCTCGGTGGTGGTCGCCACAGGGAATACGATGACCTTCCAGCCGTCCTGTGCCAGCTGTGCGGTCTCGTCGCTGAACCTGCGACAATGGGAGCAATTGGGATCGTGGAAAACGATGATCGTCCTTTCATCTGCGGCATCCTCGTCGCCATAGATCAGCGCGGCACCGCCGGATGCCATCAGAGCTCCGATCTTTTCGGGGGAAACGGGGTTTGTGGATGTTGCGCGCAGGCTGTTGATGTCATCCGCGCTCATGCAGGGCCAGTTCCTGCCGAATGCTGTCAGGATTGCCAGGACGGGGTGCTGATCCTGGAGAGCGGGGGTGCTCCTGATCGTGTCGATGATGGCGCTACGGATGTCTTCTGTTTTGACATCGGCCTGCGAACAGAACGGTGACGGACGCTCGGTGATGATCGTATAGACTGCAATACCGCTGATCGCACCCGTGACATAGGACATGCAGGAATCATCCCTGCAGCCTTCGATCAGGTCCAGCAGGTCGTTTGCTGTTTCAGGAAAGTAGCGGCTGTCATCCGTTCCGGTCTGCGCGACCGCCGGGATTGAAAGCAAGATCCCAAGGAGGGCAGCAAGGGCGCCCGTCCGAAGGATTGTCGTGTTTGCGGTATTCATGGCTGTCTCCATCGTCCAGTGCGTTGCGATGAAGATTGGTCCTCGGACCGAGCCGCGGAAATGTCGGATTGAATTTGTACAGGAGGACGGGCAGGGTGGCCCATGATCGTGTTTGTCTGCCCGTCAGACCCACACTGAGGTTGATCCGGACAGGGATCGATCCGGACATCATGTCTGGGTGGCATTTGCTCGCGATACTTGCCAAAACTCAGACGCACCCGGAATTAATACTTGCTGTGTGACAAATTTCGCTTACAAATTCCCCGTGTGGGATCGTGGCTCTGTTTTTTTTGGGAGGGGAACGTTTTGAAACTTGGAATGACACTTGGATTGATCGGTGGTATCGTTTTGTTGCTTGTGGGTATTATTGTATCCGTGATCGGCGGAGCGATTGGTGGGGCGAGCTATGGTCTGGGGGCGAGCTCGGCAGCTGCCAAAGGCGGGATGATTGTTGTAGTAGCACTTGGATTGCCGATCATGGCAATCGTTGGCGCTGCCCTTTCTTTTGCCAATCCCAAGCTTGCTGCGATCCTGATGGCCGTGCCTGGCGCATTGACAGCCTTCGTAGGGACAACAGGATCAGAGCCTTCACTTGTTGTGATAGGACTTGGTGGTGTCTTGTTGTTCGCCGCCTATTGCACTTTCACGGCCGCCCCGAAAACCGATGCCACCCTGACAACGCGCAGCGATACCTGATCGAATGGCAAGGCCTGCTTTCTTGTCGGTGTTTGCGAGCTTTGTCTTTTTGCTATCTTGCGATAGGGCCAAGGACGAGTTCATTGCGGATTGTACCTCCGGTGGAAATACCAGTGGATCGTGCGAATGCTATCATGATTACGGCAAGGGCAGCCTTGAAGCCAGGCACATGAAGTTGTTTGGTGCGATGGCTTCGCGCCGTGATGACCTCATATCAAGGGCGCAAGTCGATCTTGGAATGATTGGCACGGGTGTTGCCATGGCGAAGATCGGCTGGGTTGTTGCAAACGCTGAAAAGGTTTGTGCAAACCGGTAGTTGCGAAGACTGGCGGTCCGTGAGGGTGCACCAGCTGCGAGAATGCCCGGGGCCTCAAGGTCTGCCAGGGACCAGCAAGCGGATTTCTCGCCACGATCGCCGGCGCCGATGCCTTGCCGGTGATGGCGTGGCGATGAGGTATTGGTCCTGACCTCTGGCAGGACCTCATCGCATGGAAAGGATATCTGCAAATCCGCGGCTGAGGTCGAGGTAGAACTCCCGGTCGATCTTCTCGATTCTCTGGATTGCATCGCGGTTCATGGCAAGATCTCGTCTTGTAGGGCAGCCGATCAGGCGACGCAGGGTTTCGGATACTGCCAGTTCGACCTCTTCCGAGGTTTGACAGAGAGCGGCCGAGATCAGTCCCCAGCGGTCGTATTTCTGCGACATCCACGCATGAAAACTGTTGTCCTGGGCCAGGACGAATGTGCGTTTCAACGCCGATGACGCCCGTTCCTCCCAGGCATTCTTGTCGTCGGTATCAATTTCAACCACGCCTGCGACGATGGTGGCGCCCGGCTTCGACTGCATCAGCCACATTGGGATATCGATTGCCGCGATCGTCAGGGTTGCTGTGTATTCGCCGCTGCGTTCCTGTTTCAGGCCGGCCTTCCTGGCGGTGAAGAAGCTGGCGCTGTGCGTGAAGTTCCTTCCATCGGGGAGTTCGTAGCCACCCGATATCATATCGAGGATATCGTCTTTTTCATATTCGGAGAGCTTCTCGACAAAGCTGCTGACGTGGTCGGGAGACCCCATGAAGACGGGCTCGAGGCCTGCCTTCTCCGATCCCGAAGACCAGAAGCGAAAGTCGTGCCTTTCACACGCGGTCATCGCGATGTCGCGCGATGCAAAGCGTCCGATCTCGATATTCGGCCGACCCGCAGCTTCAGGAAATCCCTGCCGCGCCACCCATTGACCGTCATCTATCTCTTCCACGGCATATGTTATCGGAGTGGTCTGGGATTTGGCGCGCCAGATCTTTTCCCGACCGCGCACCTGAGACCAGGAAATTCCTGTGTAGACGGGACGATCGGCAGGCTGTGTTCTGACGATCTGTGCCATGGCGGTCATTGTTGTGCCTCTTTGTGCTGTCCCATATGACATTGGCCGATCCGCGAATTCAGGAAGAAAAAACCCGCGCAGCGGAGCTGCGCGGGACAGGTGTCCGGACTTTTTCCGGAAATCAGCTCAGGACAATGTCCTTTGCCTTGGTTCTTGTGCGAAGCTTGTCTTCCTCAAGCTTGCCGATTGCGCCGTAGGGCGTCTCGCCGTCGACCAGAACCGAGATCCGCTCAGCGCCTGTCTGGTAGGCGGCTTTCAGCGTTTCGGTCGAGATCAGACCTCCGAAATTCCGCCCCTCCGGTCCATTCCTGTCCATGCCCTGGCTCAGTTTTGCAGACATGTTCGATGCTGTGGAGGTCAGCTTGGGTGCATCGGGATGGGAAAGGATCGCACTCCCATCCTTCTGGAAGGATATCCGCACCTGCCCATCGCCACCTGCGGCCTCCTTCACCTGAAGGAAGCGCCCGACTTCTTCGGACCCGAAGTCGAACTGGCTGACGCCCCTGCCTTGACGCTTCTCGTCGCGGCGGTTTTCGACTTCCTGACGATCGCGTTCGACGAATTTTTCGGCGTAGTTGCGAAGGGCATCGCCCTCGGGGCGGTTCTGGGCTTCGACCGGCATCTGGGTTGCATCCCGCAGGAAACGGCGCAGATCGTAATTCGGCTTTGTTTCTCCGGTTTCGGCACTGGTGGTTACCATGTTGTCATCCAGCCAGCGGGTCATACGCTTTGATGCGATGTCCGGTGCCCCGGATTTGTATGTCCGGAACGGACCTCTGCCTTCCTCGATTTTGGCCGTGCGCAGCCGCTCTCTTGCTTCCGGCGACTTGTTCGCAATCTCGGCTGCGGTCATAACCGTGCCGGGACGTCCGGTTGCGCGCATGTCCTGGACGACTTCGCGGTATTGACCCATGGCCTCTTCGATCGATCCGAATGCAGCCTTGCTTGATTCGATGTCGCCCATGTCCGTCTCGGCGCGCCCGGCGCGCTGACGGAGATATTCGATCGTTCCGTTGTCCATCATTTCAAGGACCACCATGTCGGCATGGTAGATCATTGCTTCCGGCACGCGGACCTTGCGGTCAGACCTGCCATAGACATCTGATGCAAGGTCTGCGTCTGCATCGAACGCGACAGGATCTGCTGCAGTACCGCGGCCGGTGTCGGTGGCGGCGCTGTCGAGGGCGTCGATGTCGTCGAAGCCCGCGTCGATTGGGCCCATGGATCCGCCGAGTTCATCTTCGAAATCGCGGCTGGCTGCCTTGGATTTTCCACCTTGGGTCAGGATGCCGCCCTCGTCGCCACTGATCCGTTCGGATTTCATGTCGGCATTGATGGCCTCGCTCATCCAGTCGATGCCCTCTCCCAGGCGCTTAGCCATATCCGGGCTGATCTTGGGGTCGCCCATATTGCCGGACTTCAGGGCATGATTGACGCCCTTGTCGTAATAGTCGTCGAGAGCCAGGCGAAGATCTGCGACCTTCTGGGGGTCGACCAGAAGAGAATCCAGTCCCTGGGTGTCCCACTGCGCGCTGTGCGCGACGCGGGCGAATGTCGCGGTCACATTGTAGATGGCATTGCAGTCCTGGCGCATCAGGTCACTGTCCCAGCCTGATTCGATTGTGCCGATACCGGCCTCTGCCTGTTCGACCTGTGCCCCGTCGATGGACTTCTTGAACAGCATCGCTGCCACCATCGGCTTGTCGCCCTGGTTTGCCGTGTCGGGAAGTTCCATGTTCGAGGCGATGTGCAGGCCCTGGTGATAGAGCGCGTCCTGCTCCTCGGGGGTGCCGCGCAAAGGCTGGCTACCAAGCGGCGCGGTCCGGTCGGGGTTTTCGCCGGGCATCAGGTATCCTGATTTCTCCAGAATGTTCCACATCGTATCCATCGACGCCTTGTCCATGCCGCGCACGAACGTTGCGTTTGCCGGATCCTCATGGCTGGCTTGAAGAAGGTTCAGGGCACCGGTCGCAATCGCCTGCATGTCGTCTGCGCGCACGCGTGTCACCGTGTCGGGCTCGATCTCGAAGATCGTGTCAGCGTGCAGTTCCTGAAAGGCGTTGATATATGCGGATTTTCCATCGCGGGTCAGTTCGCCGCGCGACATCTGGTGTGCCATGACTGCGGTCTGGTAGTAGGGCAGGAATTTCTTCTCCTGCTCCTCGCTCAGTGCATCCATTCCCTTGTCGTTGGGAAGGAACAGGCCTGTCTCATCCTTGGTCATGCATTTGTTGTCGCGCAGCCAGACGGCCATGTCGCGAAATGCCAACTGCAGATTTCCATAGTCCTTCGGGTTGGATTTTACGAGTTCGGGAATGCCCTCATCCACGGCTTGCGTGTAGAGATGTACTCCGAGAGTGATTTCTGCGCTGCTCATGTCTTGCCTCGATATGTGTTCTGTTCATGAAGGAAGATCGGGCCGGAAAGCGGTTTCCGCTCACCGGCATCAATCATTTTCAAATTTCATGCTCGTCTTTGCGGGATTGCTTCGTGCGGACGTTCTCGGGAACCTGAATTTCAAGACCCTTGAGGTGGCGCACGAGGTTGGGCATGGCGATATCCATGTTCTTTCCGGTATCGATCGCAGGCCTGGCATTCTCGAATTTTGCGGCCATCGAGGTCTTGCGTTCGGCAGCCTTGGGAAACAGATCTTCCACATCGCGGTCGTGAAACCCGGCACGGGTCATGGCCTTGGCACCGGTCGATCCCAGCATGGCCCGGTTTCCGGAAACATGATCAAGGGAATCGAACTCTTTGAAGTTCGCCACGGTCGGCGCCCGTCCGGCTTTCAGGCCCGCGAGGATTGCGGTGTGCTGGTTTGATCCGGGATCCTTTGCGTTCAGCGCTCCGACAAACACGGTATCCGACATCGATCCGAGAATCTTTGCGGCACTGCGCTCGGAAAGATGATCCCCTTTCGAGGGAACGGCTACGTTCAGCCCCTTTTTTCCGGTTTGTGGATTGATCTGTGTCGGATCGAAATGCCAGCTGCGGTTCTCGGGTGGCAGCATATGAATGACGACACCGCCATTTTCGACGATGCGAAGCTGCTTCTCCCGTGCGTCCTTTTCGATATGGGCGGCACCCGTTGCCGAGATCATGATCTGCGGCCCGGTTTCAGGAACATCCACGGAAGTCTGTCCCTGCACATAAGCGACGGTCGTCGGCTGCATGGTCAGTGCGGAGACGCCCTTTGCAATGGTGCTGGATGTCAGCCGCTGTTCGCGCTCGTCTGCCGATTGCGCGCCGGTGAAGCCGACAATGGTTTCGGCGTTGCGCAGCGTGTCCTTGTTGCCCTCGACGATGAGGTAGGGAGGGATACTGCCCGACCTGATGATGGCTTCCGGATAATCCTTTGGCCCGATCACCTCCATGTTGTGATTGCCAAGCTCGGTGCGCAGTTTCAGGGTGTTGCGACGGGCCATATCCATGGCGTCCTTGTTCGCCAGGAGGCGGATTGCGACAGCCGAGAGCTTTATGTCGTCGCGCAGGTATTGCCGTCCGGCCTCGATCTCTGCCATGTCGGCAATCTCGTTGACGCTTTCCTTCATGTCCGAGATGCGGCTGAGATCCTTCTCGTCGATCCTGCCGATCTTTGAGTCACGCACCTGGGACAGTCCAAGGAAGGCCATCGGGTCGCTTGCGGGCATGTCGAAGGCATGGGAGTTGAAGCTCTGCGCGATCTCCTTCTTGGACATGTGTGCAGCTTCCGCTTCGCGCGCGGTTTCCATCAGAGGCATCTCGAGACCGTCGGGACCGACGATCTTTACGGCTTTCCCAAGTCGTGAAGCCTGGGCAAGGATACCGGATGCGCGCGAGGAGGGATCCCCGTTTACGAAGAATACCGCGGCGTCGGCACGTCCGAGCAGCTGATCGGCAGCCTGGCCCTGCTTGAGGTTTGGATCGTATTCACGGGCGAGGTAGGTTCCTGCCTTGCGGCGGTCGCCTGCGACCTTCCAGAGCTGACCGTTCTTTTCCGGGCATGCCAGGATCCGCTCATCGAGCGTGTTGATATATTCTGCGGCGCTTTCTGCAAGACCGTCGTCGGCAAAGATGGCAATGGTACCGGCGTACTGACGTTGCCTGGATTTCGGATTGGCGCGGATCGAATCCTTGACGGCATTGCGGAATGTGCGGTCGCTGTCGGCCTCACGATCGTCGGGTGCTGCGTGGGAGACGATACCGTTGTCGAGGACGCGCCGACGCAGCCGCTTGGGACGATGGGCTTCCATGTCCTTTTTCAGTGCGTCCAGCGGAATATCGTCGATCTTCGTGGGAAGCTTCTGACCGAGCACACCCTTGTCTGCAGGAAAATGTGCCAGGGTAGATGTGATTGCGCCGCGCAGCACTCCTGCGGTCTTCGAATCGGAGGCAAGTGCGACCCAGGCGTCCTCCCGTCCGTGCATACGCTCGGACAGCCCGGACATCTTGTTGCCGGCCTTGGCCATTTCACGCACGAGATTGAGGGTATCCTTGTCGCCCGCATCGAGGGTCTTCATGATGTGCATCCACTGGCTGTGGGCATTTGTGAAGGCGTCGTTCCTGGATGTGTGGTTCGGGTTTCCGAGAACCTTGTTGGGTCCGCCAAGGCTCAGGGAAGCCCACTTCGGTGTGGTCGGGCGCTCATGGCGGGTGCCGTCGTAGAAGTTATCGCCGTCACCTTCGGTGTTTTGAAAGAGAGGGCCGAGCGCTTTCCACTCGTCATAGCTCATGTTCTTGGTGTTGATGCTGTCAGCCATTTTTCCGCCTGCATTCCCTGTTGGTGAATCTGTCGGGGAGGAAGTCAGGCCCGGCCCGGCTTCCCGCAACAATCGGAGTCACTATTCTTGCAGGTTCGCATGACCCAAAAACTGGCCCGGGTCGGCAATGGCGGCGGTGAAACGGCATTTTAGATTGCCGGAGCTCGGGGGTTCTGTCCGGATATTGTCTACCCGGTCAAGGGGGGGGGGCGTTTTCTTGCGGGTCAGTTCCACTTGTTGGCCGGGAGGTTCAGAGACTCCGTCTATCAACCAAGGAGGCCTCATTTGCGCGTTTATCGCGTCTGACGCATAATCACCGACGATTTTTTCATGATCAATGGTCCGCAACACCATGAAAAATCCCGGGCTCCCTTCGGAGCCCGGGCCTGTTTTTTTTGATTTGGGTTTGGGCTCGGTCGAATCTCTGCCAGAGAAGTTCCGTGGCAGATTTTTGTCGGTGCCGGACTTCCCGGCGGGCCGGGTCGCTCCTGTTCTGTCCTAATAGATGACTGAGATCACTATGGTGAAGAATCCCGTCATCAAAAAGAAGCCCAGCAGCATTGTCGGCAATTCTCCGATCGTGTCGCCGGCAACCAGTCCGAAGACGACCATCAGCATGATCGACAAGACCAGAGCGATGGGGAGTGCGCCAAGAAATCCGACGCCTGTTCCAATACCGGCAGCAATTCCGGTCAGTTCAACAATGATTCCCTGAAGCAGGAGGGCGGCAAGGATGAATCCGCCCCCGACGATCACAGCCGCGACGATCAGTAAAATCCTGTCTGATCGCTCCATGCCGGACTTTCGGACTTCCGGTGTATGATCGCCCGGCGGAATGTCATTGCGGTCATTCACCTTTCTTGCTCCTGACTGATCCGAGCGAGCCGGTCATGGCGTTTTCGAGCCCCTGGTATATTTCGAGGGTCGGGGCAATCCAGACCTTGCCGTGCTCGGAGAACGTCTGGAGCAGGCCTTCTCCCGAGACTGATGTCGCGAGCCAGCTTTTTGAGGATTTCTCGACTCTGAATGTTACGTCCGTGGTGCGCATCAGGACGAACTTCCCATCGACCGAAACCTTGCCCTTGGCGTCGATATCCAGTTCTACAACTTCCTTCCAGGGTACGGGCGATACCAGGACGGCCACGCCAGAGCCCGAGATTTTTGTCTGAACAAGACCTTCGCCTCCGAGGATCGCTGTCGCTGCATTCTTGACGATGGTGGCCGAAATGTCCAGATCGCCGACACCGGCATAGAACATCCCCTTCTCCACGATCAGATCGTGATCGCCTGGTGTCAGCTCCACAATGAAGAAATGCCCCCAGGTCGGTTCGAGGACGATTTCTCCGGTTCCGATCAGTTCGTTTACAAAGAAGCTTTCACCCGAGACGGCTCTGCGAAACATGGCCTTGCCAATGCCGCCGCCTGTCGAACTCTTGAATTCGAGGTCGCCCTGCATGTGATAGAGTGCGCCGGGTTCGAGGCGACACTTGCCGTTGTTGAGGGTAACTCTTGCGGTCTTGGGGCGTACCCCGGCCTGGCGCAGGTAGAACAGACGTTCAGCACCGGCTGCGGTGGTAGAACCCTCAAGGTCCGGATAGGCAAGGATTTCGACCTTGGCGCCTCGGATCTGCTTGCTGTCGATGATCTCGTAATTCAATCGAACTGCCTTTCGGTTCTGGCTGTGGGCCGTTGGCGGGATATTCTGGCAGAGAGGATGGGATTCGAACCCACGGAACCTTGCGGTTCGCCGCCTTTCCAAGACGGTGCCTTAAGCCACTCGGCCACCTCTCTGTTGTCGTTATATGGGTCGCATTTTCTGTCAGAAAAAGGAAAATTCCCTATCTGTTGGGCGGCCCCAACTCCTGTCATGCGGTTTTCCTGATGACAGGGCCTGTGCCGGAAATCCACTTGTCGAGATCTTCCACGGTAAACCATCCGTGGTTGTTATTTACCTGATCCTTTGGATTCAGAAAAAATATCACGGGGTGTTCGGTGTCGTCCGTGGGTTTTCCTGTCCGCCCGGCGAGACTCTGAAAAGCGCCGACCCAGTACGGCGACATTGCATACCAGCCGAGCCCCGCGTTCCTCAGTCTTTTTTGGATTCCGGTCTTCCTGACGGCTTTTGCAAGCTTGGCTTGTTCGAGATCATCTTTCAGAATGCTGGCTCGAACATCCGCCGGCACGCGCGATCCTATGACAAGATTTATCGGCGAGCGTCCGAACGGTTTGCTGCCTCCAAGGCCCAGAAGGATGTCGCCCCCATTCAGCGCTTCGTGGATGTCATGGAGAAGCTGTCTTTCCTCATTTCCAACGGCCCGCAGGGCAAAACCGCTTTTCGACCAGGATGCGGACAGTGGTTTGCGATCCGCCGGAGTTCGCGCTAACCACGGCAGGGCCCAGTGATGCATCGTGGTTCGCAGCAGTGCCTTTTCCATATCGTAAGGTTTGCAGTGAAATATCAGGCGGGTCTCGGGGGTCATCGTCTTTGTCTTCCCAGTGAAGTCTGCGAAGAAGAGATGACCTTGCAGATCTTGCGCGGTGCGCGTTGTGCGCCTGGCGTCCGCCCCGGCTTTGGCTGCATTTCCGACACCAAGTGCGGATTTAATGGGCTCGATGTCATATTCGTGCTCTGCGCAGAAGTCGAATCCGAGAGATACTCCGATTGGACAGCCGTTTTCGGTGCGAATGACACTGTGAACCGCGTTTCTCATATCTTGTTCCGGTGTTTTGGCAGGGGCCGTTCAGGTCGCGTTTTTCATCAGGGCCAGCAGATCTTCCTGCTCGCGCTGTTTTTCAGCTTCACTCATCGCCCCCTGTTCGAGATCGTGTATACGGGCAACCAGATTGCTGTAGGTCTGGGCTGACACAAGGACGAATTCTTCCTTTCCAGGACGTTTGATCGAGAGCGGGTGGCCGGACAGGTCACTTTCAATCTCGTCGATGGCCCGGGAAATGACTTCGATCGGGTTCTCTTTTTCCATTTTCTCTTTCCATTTGTGTCATCGGCCGGGGCTGTTGCGCCAGCATTCAAGATGGATGCTGGCGCAACAGACCAGGGCGATGATTGCCGGGTTGTCCGGTTCATTGCAATGCCCCGCTGATCGATGCCGGGTTTGCTACCTGGTTAAGCTCGTATCTCTGTGTTTTCTGGCAATTGCCAGCATCGCAACCCTGTCTGCGGCCTTCTTCTGCACATCGGATGCCCTTGCGTCGTTATTTCCCGGCCTTCCGGGTTGAAGGCGTTCGGAGCTGCGGTAGCGATCGAGGGTTTCGTCGCGCCTGATTGTGGCGATTTTCATATGGCCGGCGCCGAGGGCTTCATTGCGGCGTTGTTTTATCGCCGCGAGCAATCCAGATGAAACCTGTCCGTGCAGCCAGCTGTCATGGCGAGCCTTGACAATGGCTGGATTCGGGGGCTCCACGAGGTTTGCGTAGTTTGCATAGACCCAGCTGGGTTTGGTGTCTGCTATGCCGAGCTGGCGTTGTAGTGCCGGCGAGATCGCAATCGCATAGGGCTTGGTTTCTTCGTCCGGCGGCACAGTGGTCATCGGTGAGGCGAAGTATTTCCCGCCAAGATCCTGAAAAACGACGGCTGGACGAGCCTTGTTGCCGTCTTCCTTTTTTGCCTGGTGGGGCCATTTGTATTCAAGACGCATGACATCGCCAGGTTTGTACTGCATCTCGGGGATCTCCTGGCCGAACCTTGTTTGTCAGGATATGGCTCCTGGCATCAGATGCGGATGAGGATCCGCGCGTTTCACCGATTTTTTTGCCAGAAACATGATCAGTCCGGTTTTTTCCGGTAAGCTTTTGACCCTGGCCCTCTCAGTGGGTTTGCTCATCAAGCGCATCTGCCATTTGCTGCCTGATGCGCTGATTAACTTTCTGGCCGATCTCGGTCCAGCCCAGGGTGCGATCAATACCGTCCAGATGGGTGCTGCGCAGGCGTGGCAGGAATTTCCAGATTTCGTCCGGTGTCAGATCGAAGCCGTTGTAAAGGTCTGCAAGCGCAGGATCGACAACATCCCGCGTCTGGCCACAACTGCCGCATTTCCCGGTATCCATCAGACGGACGTCCGGGATCACTTCTGCGCAGGCGCTGCATCTGTTTGGATTTGTTTCCATCGGTCGTTCCCTTGTATTGGTGCTCCCGGCTGGATTCGAACCAGCGGCCTTCAGATTAGGAATCCGACGCTCTATCCTGCTGAGCTACGGGAGCGGAAGCTAAGGCGGTCGTGACGCGACCTGGCAGTCATTTTGGCCATTGCAGCGGCGCTGCGGGGGTTTGGAACGGGTTCCTTCGATTTCTTCGATGAAAGACAGAAAGACAGACAGACAACTTGGCGCTGTTCCTTGGTTTTTGTCCTGCCGGTTCCCGGCTGATCCTGTCCTGTAATATGGGTGTGTTGTGCCAGTCCGGAAGCGATCGTCTATCCGGCTGTTCGATAGATTTGCAGGGCCTGATCGAAAGGTATCGTATTGAGGATGATTGCCCCTTGATGGTCGCGGACAACGGCTGCGATGTGGCTGCCCTCTACCTTGCGCATGCCCTTCCATTTGACCTGCAAGATTTCCGGGGATCCTTCCTCCTGGAACAGAACGCTGGCGCGCAGTGCGGAGCGCAGACCCTTTGCTGCAAGATGAGCATTGACCAGATCTGCGCAGTGGATCTCCATATTCATCGTAATGGCATGTCCGCCAATCTCCACCGGTGAGGTATTCTCTGCAAGCCAGCTTTCGGCTTCGCGAAAGGCCCGCTCATCGCCTTGGAAGCAGTCTGGTCCTCCATGGCCCTCATTGGAGACCATCCCGATCTTTTTGCCATCGATGTACAGGGTGGCGCTGTAGCAATGTGTCTCATGGCTGAGATGTTCGATATGCTTGATGTTGCGGATTTCGGTTTTCATCGGTTTCCCCTTTGCTGGTTATCTGTACCGAAGCGCTGCTGTGGATTATGTCCTGGTCGCTTCTGCGGCAAGAACCAGTTTCACAGCTTGATCCATGATGTCTGTAAGCTCGCTTGCCTCTGGCAGATCATGGGCGCGATCCGGTGATATGCGCCGTCCCAGCAGCGATCCGAAGGTCTCCAAGGCATCCTGGATGTTCGCAAGCCTCCTTGCGCTGGCCTCGGTATGCGTTGTGAGCAGTCTGCTGGAGTTCGACTCCATGCGGATTGCCGACCCCTTTCCCCGGAGATGTGTCTCGTCATCGACCGATCTTTCGGTGAATGTGCCGGGTACCCCGTTGCGTGTGATGCGCTGTTTTCCGTTATTGCCTTTCGGGGTCAGCCCATCGACTTCGACTTGAAAGGAGGTGATCGAAAGTGATGCGGTCCTTGGTTGTCCATCAGCCGTGGTCGATGGCATAATCTCGATTGCAAGGGCAGGGCTCCAGCGTCCGTTTGAGTGGGCCGCGTGCACGGCCGTGATGGCGGACCGGACGGCGTCTGCAAGCTGTGCGATGTCGGTGTGGGTCCAGGACTGGCCTTTCAGGAGAAGGTGGTCGCTCCTGGCCTCAAAGCGCGAGGCCCGCTCGCTCGATATCATGAAGACATCGATATCGGCCCTGCCTTCATCGGGGAAATGATGGCACCAGGTGTCGATCTTTCGTCCGATCTTGTTGCGCGTTGCAGGAATGATGAATTTGCCGCTCATGCTTGGGGTCTTCCTGTTTTCTGCCCTTCTCCGGAAACGAAATCCGCCCGGTCCCTCCAATGGGGGCCGGGCGGATTTGGTGGCGGAGCAGTTGCGATCAGTAGACGAGGCGGGACTGTGCGCCGTTGTTGATCACGCGGATGTTCTGACCGACAAACAGGTTTGGGTCGTTCTGCACGACGGCAATCGTTCCACCGTTTGCAAGGCGAACCGTCCATTCCTGAGCGGTCGTGCGGTTGATGCCGCGCGACAGGCTGTCGCCAAGAAAGGCGCCGCCGATTGCGCCTGCACCGGTGGCGAGGGTGTTGCCACGACCGCCGCCGAACTGGTCTCCTGCCAGTGCGCCAAGAACGCCGCCGGCAACCGCGCCCACGACGCGGTCGGAATTGCCGTTGATGCCCCGCAGCTCGACTGTGCGAACGTCGATGATCGTGCCATAGACGACCTGTTGCGCGCGCATCGCGGCATCACGGCTGTAGACGCGGTTGTCCATGTTTGGCTGGGCACAGGCGGTGAGCCCAAGCGAGGTCGTCAAGGCCAAGAGGATGGCTGTTTTCTTCATTTCGTTCTCCAAGGGGTGCGGTTGTGCACTCGACAAGTAATTAGGTCTGTTCCTCTTGCTGCGGTGATCGGTCGGGCGACAATCATCCTGGCGGATTGCAATTTTCACACGGTTCGAGTTTCTTGGCTGGATACTTTTTCGCGGGAACTTCCGCGACTCTATTTCCCCGGTGTTGCACACCGGCGGGAGATGGAATTTGAAGAAGGTTTCGATGATTGTTCATGCCACCGCAGTTCTGACTGCCGGGGCCGCGTTCGCCGAGGATTTCGGCAATGTCGGAACATTGATGCCCCGGGAAACGGTCGTCCCCGCTGTCGTCGCGAATGAGGGGCTGTCCTTTGGTGGTCATAACGATCTGGCAGGGCCGACTGTGCGCGCCATCACTTCAACTCTCGGACCTGGAGCCGAAATTGGTTACCGGATGTCTGATCGGTTTGGTCTGCGCATGCCGTTCGGGTCCGGCAAGGTGTCGTTCGACAACACTTTTGCCGATTATGACGTGTCGGGCGATATGAAGCTTGGCGGCGTCGGTATGCTTCTGGACTACCATCCTTACGAAGGTGGCTTCTACATGTCCGGTGGAGTTTTCAAGACCAGTTATTCGTTTCTGGGATCAACCGCTCTCGATATCGCAGAGACAAGCCAGGATGTGACTCTCTCTGTGCGCCAGAGGCGGGAGATATCTCCGGCACTTTCCCTGGGATGGGACGTTCGCATTGGCGATTTCGCAAGCCTTTCGACAAACCTTGGGGCAATCTTCGGCACCGGGTTCGACGCAATCGCGACCGGGTCCTCTCCCGGGGTTCTTCAGCCCTCTGTCGACGCCGGGATTTCAGATTTTCGCAGATCTGTCGGGGACATCAGGGTTCTTCCCTATCTCAACGTCGGCGTCGGTTTCAGATTCTGAGAGATTTTCCAGAAGGGTCTCTTCCCGGGCGGCTGATGGTTGCGTGATCGTCCATGGAGGGAAATGCTGGTTGCGCGGGTGCTCAGAGCACCGAATGTCCGGTCTGTCTGAAATCGTTCGGTTGTGATTGGCGCTCCCTCCAGGATTCGAACCTGGGACCTGCCGATTAGAAATCGGATGCTCTGTCCAGCTGAGCTAAGGGAGCGTTGTTCGAGGCGGTTCTTACAGTCGCAGTCCGGCGGGCGTTCTGGCTCTGATTTCGGGGGCCGGCAATCCCCGTAGTCCTGAACCATCGATATGGGATGATCAACCTTTCTGGGCAAAGCCAATTCAGGATTTTTGTGCCGGGACCCGTTGGTTCCGTATTGCTTTGGGTTCTTGCTTCTGGTTCGCAAAAAAGTCCTTCCAGTGCAGGACCGGTTCAGTCCTGCACGAGGATCTGGCTTGCCGGAGCGGTTGCGCCGATGATATCTGCCCCGGCCGAGAGTGTTCTGAGGTATTTCGCGACCATCACCTCCCGTCTTTGCGGGTCGAGATATTGCACGCGGGCGTGCAGGCTTTCCGCATCCCTTGCGATTTCCGCTGCCTGGGTTCCGTGAAACTCCCAGATCACTCTACCGTTTTGCAGGATGCAGACCGCATCGTCGATGCGTTCGTATAGGCTGTGCTTCGCGCTTGACAGATGGCTTTTGCGCCATTGGGCGTCAAAGCGCATAGACCTTGGATAGTCGAGATCGGGTCGGTCCGGGAATGCTCGCAATGCGATATCCATTCCGTCCTGCCAGTTCTGGATATAACCGTCGGAGCTGGCCTGAATATGTTTCGGATAGCTCGATTCGAGCCAGATCAGCATGGCGGTGACCACGGCGTCGTATGGTTTTTCTGCTGTCTTGCAGAAAGCGAATCCCTTGTCCTCGGGTCTCTGCCACTTTTGCAAAGAGGTACCCGCCTGTGCGATCCGGAACGTCTCGTGTGCCAGTGTTCCAACACCGTTGATCTGGAAGAAGGGTCCTTCGGCGTCCTCCATGAGCCATTTTACGCCAAGGCGACCATGGGCACTGAGTGGCGTCTCGTCATCGACGGAAAGTTGAATCTGAAGTAAAAATGCCTCCTCGACAATCTTCGAAAATGCAGCACTGACCCGGGTCCAGTCCGCTTTCGTGAATTTTCGCCTGTGGTGCCAATAGTGGGTATATCCCATGTCCATTCCTTTTTTCGGGTCCCCGCCGGTGTGCACTGCCCCTCGCAAGCGGGGGTGGTGCGCACCGGCGGGGATATTCATGATATCCGTCGCGTCCGGGCCCTGCGAAGTTTCCTGAGGTTGCAGGGCTTGTGGTAGTCTGCCAGGCGCCGGTCTGCGTTCTCGAACATCTGAGGGGGTGTCTTGTTTTCCTTCCTGATGGGTGAGTGTAGCAACAGGGCGTAGCCATTTTCCATCGAAAACAGTATTCTGGTGGATCTGAGTCGCTCTGTCCTGGTGCGCAGCTCCCGGACGCACTTGCGGTTCTGCACCGGCTTGCACGTCGGCATTTCGATCGGCAATTTCTCCTCGATCCGCCGGATGTCGTCGCCTATGAACTTGCGGTCTGCTTTCGGCAGACTTCTCAGCCAGTCATGAGCGGGTCTCGCCCCGGCCCTCGTTCTGTAAAACTCGATGTCCACGACAACATTCTGCATCGGACCTCCTGTATTTCTGTCTGGGAAATATGCGCTAAACGGGCGCGTCAGGTCTTGCCGTGCCCAGGGTTCGATATCTGCGGTCCTGTCCCGCGGAGGATCTGGTCATTCAGGTTCCGTCCTGCGAAAGGGTCTCCGG
>Ga0105054_10005021_pt1 | contig 19310 bp, 17 predicted proteins | sample BON02_FD_78091 | JGI IMG/M metagenome (GOLD analysis project Ga0105054, IMG submission 78091) | Freshwater microbial communities from Lake Bonney liftoff mats and glacier meltwater in Antarctica - BON-02 (megahit assembly) | ecosystem: Environmental > Aquatic > Freshwater > Ice > Glacier...
AGGTCGCAATCACGCGCCCTTTGGTTGCCATCTTTTCGTTGACCCTTGGGACTTGGCCACCGGGTTTCCACTCGGGAAGGCCGCACCTGCTCCGAACGTAGTCTCGGCAGGCCAGCGGGTCATCGTCAGCGAACGAATTAACCACGAAACCTTCAGCCGCGCCGGGGTCCGGCATGACCGAAAGCGACCGATCTTTAGGCGAATGGCCGGGGCCGGGCGCGCGGATTTGGCCGCCAGACACCTCGCCGCCCAGATCGCGGGCGAGCCGGTGCAAATCAAGAGCGACAGCGCTCATGACAGCACCGCCGGGATGCTGTACGGTTTCGCTTGTTCACGCCGCAAAGCTGAACCTTTAGGAACTCCGGTTGGCCCTGCACGGCTGCCGGAGTTTTTTGTTGCCCGTTTGGGCCGCGTTCGGTTTTCCCAAGTCCCGGACGCGGTTCGGTGACCGATCAAGCCGCCACCCGATCAGCAATTCGAGATGCCAGCCAGTCGCTGATCTCGTTTTCAATCCAGCCGTTACAGCGCAGGTTGAGCTTAACTGGCTTTGGAAACCTGCCGGTATTCATCATTTCGTAGATGGTCGATCGGCGCAGGGACGTGCGCTCGATCACTTGGGGAAGTCTCAGTATTTTTTGCATTTCGTCGCCTCTTACGTCGAGGCGGACGGAATTGACCGCTCTCGGAAAAGAGGTTTGATCGATTGGCGGGGCGGGTAAAGCGACACCACGCTTACGATTCGATCACGTTTTACCCGGTTGAACCTCAAGATGAAACCGATCCGTCGCCGTCACGATCCGCTCGACCTCGGCAGCCCAGGCGTCCAGCGCGTGCCTCTTTTCGTCCTGAAATTGGTGCCGCTGATAGACACCGACCAGCCCGCCGCGCGAGCCTGAAACGTGATTCAGAACCGCCTCCGTGACCTCCAGCCGGACGCCTAGCCTTTGCAGGCCGGTCGCCATCGTGCGCCGCAGATCGTGCAGGGTGAAACGCTCGACAGGCCCTAGCTCTTTCACCATGTCCGCGATGATCCGCGCCAGCGCCCTGCTAAAGCCGGATGCGCCGCGTTCCGGGTCCGCTCGGCTCGGGAACAGCTTGGCGCTGCCGTCGATTACCGGCACCGCCTTCAAGAGCCGCAGGGCAGCCTCGGACAGCGGGACGAAGTGTTGCTTGCCGTTCTTGGCCCGATCGCCGGGGATGGTCCACAGCCCCCCTTCAAGGTCAAACTCGGCACGGTCGGCGCTGAATACCTCGTCACGGCGCTGGCCCGTCAGGATCAGCAGCTTGACGGAAGGCCCCCACGGCAGCCCCTCGCCCTCCAGCACCGTCCACAACGCCTTTATCTCGTCATTGCTCAGCACCCGCTCGCGCGGCTTCGGCACGTCCGGCTTGCCCGCGTCCCGGCAGGGGTTCACGTCCAGGCGGTCCAGGCGCGGCATTGCCCAAGTATAGAACGCGCTGAGCTGAGCGGCGACAGCTCGCGCCATGACCGGCGTAGGCTTCCCGCCTCCCGTCGCCACGCCGTCGATTAGCCGGGTCACGTCCGCGCGGCTCAGGCTATCCGCCAGCCGGTCGCCAATCTCCGGCAGGACATACTTGTTGAATATTCTCTCGACCTCGGCAATCGAACGTCTGCCCGCCTTCGCCTTCTTGTAGTCGTCAAATAGCGCCCGGATCGTCCCGGCACCCGCGCCGGTCTTCTTGCGCGTCTCGCCTCGCGGGTCGCCGCCGCCCTCAATGTCGTTAAGCAGGGTCCGCGCCTTCTTGCGCGCATCTGTCAGGGTGAACCGCTGATCGTGAAAGCGCCCCACGGTGACGTTGGCAATGCGCCCGCCGATGCGCTTACGGATGATAAAGGTCCGGGTGCCGGATGCGCCGATGCGGATGCGAAGGCCGGAAACCACCTTGTCGGCATATTCCGCCTGCCCGCGCTCCGGTGCCTTGAGCCCTTTGATTTTCGCGTCTGTCAGCCCTACCGCGCCCGCCATCGTGCCCTCCTGAAACCGTATGAGCGGCTCCTGATCCCGTTACCTAAGGTAACAGAATGGGGCACATACCCCCGGAAACCGCCGGACGATAATGGACAGCAAAAGCCCGGATTACAAGGGTTCTAGGACGATTGCGGACAGCGCCGGATGGGCTAAAAAATAACTCTTAATCAGCGGGTCGTAGGTTCGAACCCTACATCACCCACCATCGTCTTTCCTGGCATTACAATCCACTGAACGATCGCTGGCCTCAGTTGGCGGTCCCGTCGGCGCAGGCCGCCTCCGTGCGATGAAGGTGGCCCTCCGCGTTGGCCGTGACCGCAGTGCGGGGCCGGTCATCGGCCGGTCGTTCGGTCTCGACCACGGCGCTCTCGGTCAGGGTGCGGTGCACCGGGCAGCGATCGGCGATCTCCAGCAACCGCTCAAGCTGAGCTGGGGCGAGCTCTCCACTGAAGGCGATCCTGCGCACGAACCGATCCGGCTCCGACGCAGTCTTGCCGGTATGCCCGACCTCGACCACCACTCTCTCCAACGGCCACTTCTTGCGCTCGGCATAAAGGCGGCAGGTCATGGCGGTGCAGGCCCCCAGACCGGCGCTGAGCAGGTCATAGGGCGTCGGGCCCGAGTTCAGCCCGCCGACGCTGACCGGTTCGTCGGCGAGGAAGGTGATCGACGGCGTCACCACCCGGACCTGGAATTTACCGCTCCTTGTCTCCTCGACCCGGACACCCTGCACCGGCGGTTCGGCCTGCACCGTAGCGAGTTCGAGATAGCGCCCGGCCCAGGCCGAGACCACATCGGCCACATAGTCGGCGTCTGCCCGGTTGGTCAGCAGATGGTCGGTATGATCCAGTGACACGAAGCTCTTAGGATGACGCGCCGTGCGGAAGATGCCCGAGGCATTGTCGATCGAGACGATGGCATCGACCGGCGAATGCAGCACCAGCAGTGCTCGTCCCAATGTTTCGATCCGCGCCGCCTGGTTCTGCGAGCGCAGATCCTCGACGAAATCAGCCCCCAGTTCGAACGCCCGCCCGCCAATCTCGACCGGCACCCGACGGCCATGCTCCACCCCGTCCAGCGCAGGACCCACATGGGTCAGCACATGTTCGGCATCGAACGGGGCCCCGATAACGGCGACAGCCCTGACCTCCTCAAGCGATCCGGCCGCTGCCAGCACCGCCGCTCCGCCGAAACTGTGCCCGACCAGTAACTGCGGCGTCATACCCGCATTCGACATGGCCCGGGCGGCGCAGACCACGTCCTGGACATCGCCGGACAGACCGCGTCCGAAATCACCCTCGCTCTCGCCAAGGCCGGTGAAGTCAAAGCGCAGCACGCCAATGCCCCGCTCCGCCAGGCACCGACTGACCCGTGTCGCGGCCAGCGAAGTCTTGTCGCAGGTGAAACAGTGGGCGAAAACCGCCCAGGCCCGGATCGGCCCGTCGCCCCGCTCCAGAACGCCCGACAACTGCCGCCCGGCCGTGTTCTCGAAGTCGAAGGTCGAATGCGTCATGGGCTCAACGATACTCCGGATTGGGATGATCGAAGCGTTCGCCCTTGCCCCAGGCGCTCTTCTGGTTGCCACGCGCCGGTATGCCGCCAGCGTCCTTCAGCATACAGGCCATATGCATGAGGTTCCAGGCCATGAAGGTGGTGTTGCGCTGAGTGAATTCATTGTCCAGCCCGACCTTGCCGTCATCGCCATAGGACGGTCCCGGCCCCGCCTCACCGATCCAGCCAGCGTCGGCCTGGGGCGGGATGACATAGCCGAGGTGCTGCAGCGAATAGAGGATGTTCATGGCGCAGTGTTTGATACCGTCCTCATTACCGGTGACGATACAGCCGCCAACCCGGCCATAGTAGGCCCACTGGCCCTTGTCGTTGAGCTTGCCGGAATAGCCGTACAGCCGCTCGATCACCCTGGTGCAAATCGACGACTTGTCGCCCAGCCAGATGGGCGTGCCGATGACTAGAATGTTGGCCGCCATCACCTGTTTCTGCACCGCCGGCCAGCCGTCGCTGTCCCAGCCATGTTCGGTCATGTCGGGCTGGACCCCGGGCGGGATGTCCAGATCGGCGGCGCGCAGGGTGGTGGTTTTCACCCCTTGGGCCTCCATGATGGCGATGGCCACATCCATCAGCGCCTGGGTGTGCGAGATCTCGCTGGACCGTTTCAGGCTGGTGTTGATGAAGACAGCGCTGAGATCGTCATAGGTCGTCATGGGTGTGGGCCCTTCGAACACGGCCTGAACAGGCCGGGCTTGAGGTAACGCACAGCCGCCGCCTTGGTCCCGAGGCAATCTGTTAACTTGCCAGCCTGCTGCAGGGCAGGCCGAGGACGATGGCGGCGATCATGCGCGGCACCGCCGTCTTTCAAGCCGCGCGCGCGGAGTGTCTGGTCGAGGGCTCGTCTTCTTGCCGGCGTCAGAGGGGTTCAGACGCGGATATCGAAGGTGTAGCGGCTTGGGCGTCGCGAGGCTGTGTCGTCACTCACCTTGTCGGGTGCCGACACAGGCCGACCGGTCGGTGAGCTCTGGTGCGACGCTGCCTGCAGCCGGGCGTGGGCCGCCAGCGTCTGAACCCCGGAGACACGCGCCCCGCCGCCGGGTGCCGAGGCCCTCATGGCCGCCCCCGGGAGCGAGAGGTCGCCGCGTGGCGGGCTGGACCACGGCCCAGTTCGAGCTTGAGGGTACGAAAAGGTCTTGAGCGGGAAACCGGAACCACGGACATCAGCCTCTCCTTTTCAGGGGGCACGACGCCTTGGTTCGATCAGCTCGGGTTCGGACCTCGGCATCGGGCGCGCCAGATGCGGTCCGACATCACGATCACCATGATCGTCAGAGGGGCCCGGTCCGCATAAGCGTATTGCTCCGAACCGGGCACCAACGCCAATGAGAAGCCCTGATGCTGCCGATAAGGGCCGGTCATCACCCCCGGGTGGCAGGCTGGTTGCCAGATGCACCCGAGACCGGTGACGCCAGCCGCTGCCGACCGTCAGAACAGGCCGACCGTGTAGGCGATATAGGCGACATAGGCCGCGATGAGAACGAAGCCTTCTCTTCGGCTCAACCGTCCGCCGGACAGGGCGAACAGCATCACGATCAGAGTCACGGCCAGCAGGAACCACAGGTCGAACGCCATGATACTGGCCGGCACGCCCGTCGGCGCAACCGCGCCGGTGACGCCGCCGATGAACAGGATGTTGTAGATATTTGAGCCCAGCACATTGCCCAGCGCAATGTCCCCCTGTTTGCGATAGGCCGCGACGGCTGATGTGACCAGTTCGGGGAAACTCGTGCCGACCGCGACGATGGTCAGCCCGATGATGGCGTCGCTCACCCCCAGCAATTTGGCCATGGCGATGGCGGCATCCACCAGAAGGGTGCCGCCGCCAATGATCAGGGCGAGACCGGCGAGGAACAGCAGAATCGCGGTCGAAAGCTTGCCGCCCTGCCGGTCATGCGGAACCAGGGCCGGATCGACATTCTTCATCGCCACCGCGCGATCATAGGCGGCGCCGTGGGGGGCGCCCACTCGCTCCTGGCGATAGGCGTAGAAAATATAGCCGGCCATCACGATCAGAAACGTAATCCCCGCCTCGCGGGACAGGCCGACGCTCGCTCCGGCGGCAATCAGCGCCAGAACGGCCAGAAACCCAACGCCGCCGTCGCGCCACAGGGCGCGGGACTGGACCGCGATGGGCATGATCAAGGCGGCTGTACCGAGGATGAGCAGGCTGTTGGCGATGTTCGATCCGACAATATTACCGATGGCGATGCCCGGTGATCCGGCCAGGCTGGCCTTCAGGCTGGCGGCCAGCTCGGGCATCGACGTGCCCATACCCACCACGGTCAGACCGATCAGCATCGGCGAAAGCCTCAGCCTTTCGGCAATCCGTACGGCCCCGCGCACCAGTAGGTCACCGCCCGCAATCAGCAGGACCAGGCCCAGCAGCAGTAAAAGAGCGTCAACGAGCATGGCGTGAGGAAAACCTGTGTGGGGAGACCGGACGGTCAGTCATTAGGGCGGTGCTGCTCACCTGTCACCCTCGACCGACGGTCCCGCCGGGCGTGCCGATCCACCAGCTTGCTCCTCAGCGGCCGGCGTCACACGCGCTCAAAATGCCCCGCCCAAGATCGAGCTTGAAGACACGCACCGTCGGGATCCTGCTATTCTCGGCTGACGCAATCCAGAGGAAGCTGCGCCAATTGATCAGTAAAGGCCTGGCCACCGCGTCCTCGATCCGTTGCTCAAGAATTGCGCCCGGTCCCATTTTCGGCACGGGTCAGATCCAGAACGATCCGGTCAGACGGGCGAGGCTCCGGTCGCCATCCTGCCCTCAAGGGCGATCAGCCGGTCCTTCAGCTGGAGTTTGCGTTTCTTGATCTGCGCCATGATGCGATCATCGGGCGCCGGCCGTTTGCGTTCATCGCGCAGAGCCGTTTCAAGCAGGCTGTGGCTGCCGCGCAGGCGGTGAATAAAGGGATAGGTCATGGGGTTCTGCCCCTCTGAATACGGAGGGAACGCCCGACGCCGGATCGGTTTAGGGTTTGAACAGTCCCGGCACCGAGCGCACCCGATGCGATCCGACATCACGATCTGGGGGGAGATCGTCAGAGGGTCCCGGTCCGCACTGTCACTCTGTCGCTGACTGGGGCACAACCCAAATCAGAAGCGCTGATACACCCCATAAACGCCGGTCATGCGGAGGTCGGGCCGCGCTCCAGAGCGCGCAGCACCTCCTGCGCCAGCAATCCTGTCGGCCCGCCCGCACCGCGCGGCGATACCAGGGCGATCTCGCTGTCGCTGAGCACCGGCAAGGGGTCGCCGAGCACGGTAAGGTCACGGGGAGCCATGGCCGCTGGCAAGACGCCAACGCCGAGGCCGGCGCGCAAGGCTGCCATCTGGCCCGCAAGGCTGGGCGACGTGAACGAAGCCCGAAAAGCGATACCGGCCTCCTGCAAAGCCGCCAGAGCCCGCTTGCGATAGATGTCGGGGGCCGGTGCCACGATCAGCGGCAGCGGCGTCGTGTCGGTGATCGATCCGTCCAGCGCCACCCAGACCAGCGGTTCCTGCCAGACCCGAACGCCCAGTTCCGGCCCCACGGGCTCGCGCTTGATCAGGGCCAGATCGAGCATGCCGCGTGACATCTGATCCAGCAGATTGGCGGTGTAGTCGCAGGTCACCGCCAGCTTGATACGCGGATGACTGCGCGCGAAGGCCCCCAGAATCCCCGGCAGATGCATGGTGGCCACATCCTCCGGCGCGCCGAAACGCACCTCGCCCTCAAGGTCGCCCTCGCCCAGCGTCGAGAGGATCTCGTCATTCAGGCGCAGCAAGCGTCGCGCCTGGGGCAGCAGTCCCGCCCCTTCCGTGGTCAGGCCGACGCCCTTGGCACCGCGGTCGAACAGGGGCGAACGCAACTGATCCTCAAGGCGGCGGATCTGAAGACTGATGGCGGGCTGGCTCCGGCCCAGCAGCGCCGCTGCGCGCGTGAAACTGCCGGTCTCGACCACAGAGACGAAAGCGCGCAGCAGATCGATGTCCAGATTGACTCGTCGCTCCGACACGTCATTAACATCCGTTATGGCCTGCATCACGGCAATAAACTGGAACGCGGTCAGGGTCGAGGTCACACCCACGCACCCTTTACGGACACTTTGACGCATGCCCGATATTTCGGCCAGTCTGGCCCTGCTGACCTCCCCCGCCATCCTGTTCTTCTTCATCGGCGCGGCGGCTGCGTTCGCGCGCTCAGATCTGACGATCCCTGAACCGGTATCCAAGGCGCTGTCGCTGTACCTCATGCTGTGCATCGGCTTCAAAGGCGGGGTCGAGGCGCGCGCTGCGGGGCTGAGCGGCGACCTGCTCGCCGCCGGTACCATCGGCGTCGCGCTCAGCGCCCTGATGCCGATTCTGGCCATTTTCATCCTCAAGCGGACATCCCGGCTGGATCGGCCGACCATCTGTGCCCTGGCGGCCACCTACGGGTCGGTCTCGGTCGTGACCTTCGCTGCCGGCCAGCAGCATCTGACGACGCTCGGCCTGGCACCCGGCGGCTATATGGCGGCGGTCCTGGCCCTGATGGAAACCCCTGCCATCCTGACGGCTCTGTTCCTGATGAACGGCGCGGGTCGTGGCGAGCCGGGGCGTCGCCGCGCCATCCTGAAGGAAGTGTTCGTCGGGGCAGCCACCGTTATGCTGCTGGGCAGCTTCATCGTCGGCATGGTGTCCGGTGAGGCCGGGATGGCCAAGCTCGAGATTTTCGTCGGCCCGCTGTTCCAGGGCGCTCTGTGCTTCTTCCTGCTCGACATCGGCCTGCTCGCCGCCCGCCGACTGATGGAGGGAGGACGCAAGCTGACGCCGTCCGTGATCGGTTTCGCCATCGCCTTCCCCCTGCTCTCGGCAAGCATCGCCCTCGGTCTGGCGCATCTGGCCGGCCTCAGCCTGGCCAATGCGGCCATGCTGACCATCCTCGCCGGATCGGCCTCCTATATCGCCGTGCCCGCCGCCATGCGGATCGCAGCGCCACAGGCCGACCCCGGCGTGTATGTGACCGCCTCCCTGGCGGTGACCTTCCCCTTCAATCTGATCTTCGGCATCGCCCTCTATACCGCCGCCGCGACCTGGCTCTGGGGATGATCGGACCCGGTTTCGCGTCACGATTTCAGCCTGCGACCCTCCCGCCGCGGCGCACGACCGAACCGGGCCGGACCATATGAAGACATGGCCGGGAGAGGTAGCCGTCCTTGCCACCATGCACGGCAAGGAGCGGGTGATCGCTCCGGTCCTGACGCGCTTTCTGGGCCTGAAGGTTGAGGTCGCGCCGGGCCTCGACACCGACGCCTTCGGCAGCTTCAGCCGCGAGGTGACCCGGACGGTGAGTCCGCTGGAGGCGGCGCGCGGCAAGATCGCCGCCGCCTTCGACCGGGTCCCGTCAGCGGGCGTCGGCCTGGCCAGCGAGGGCAGTTTCGGACCGCATCCCCAACTGTCCTTCCTGCCGTTCGGGCGGGAAATCGTGATCTTGATCGACCGCCGCTCAGGCCTGGAACTGGTCGGCAGACACAGCAGTGCCCGGACCAATTTCGCGCATCTTGTCGTCACCGAACCCATGGCCGGACAGGCGTTCGCCGAACGGATCGGGTTTCCGGGCCACGGCGTCATCCTGACCGCCTGGGTGGACGACCGGCCCGCGCCCGGGATCGCCCTGATCAAGGGCGTCGTGGACGAGGCCTCTCTCGTCGCAGGCATCGAAACGATTCTCCGCCGGGCTGACTCGGTCCTGGTCGAGACCGACATGCGGGCGGATCGCAACCCCACGCGAATGCGGGCGATAAGGCGCGCGACCCTCGATCTGGTCCGGCGCTCCCGGTCCCCCTGCCCGGCCTGCGACTGGCCCGGATTCGCAGTGACGCAGCGTCTGGCGGGCCTGCGCTGCGCGGACTGCGGGCAGCCGACCTCTCAGACCCGCGCCGAGGTCCTGACCTGCACCGGCTGCAATCATCGGCAGGAACGGCCCGTGCCACGCCTCGCCGCCGACCCCGGTCAATGCGGTGACTGCAATCCCTGAGCCGTTTCGCCGGAGCGATGGGCCTCAGCTATCAGCCAGCCGCCAGGGCAGGGTCTCTTCGGCATGGAACGGGACCAGGTCCCCCAGGGCGGTGCCGATGTGGGCGGGAACCACGACGCCCTCGCGCTCCAGAACGATCTGGCCCTCGTTCAGCGGCAGACCATAGAAGCGCGGGCCATGTTCGGAGGCGAACCCTTCAAGCCGGTCAATCGCCCCCTCCTCGTCAAACGTCGCCGCATAGCTTTCGATCGCGAACGGCGCGTTGAAGATTCCGGCACAGCCGCAGGCGGACTCCTTCTCGCCTGTCAGATGCGGTGCCGAATCGGTACCGAGGAAGAATTTGGACGAGCCCGAGGTCGCCGCCCGGCGCAGTTCCAGACGGTGCCGCTCGCGCTTGGCCACGGGCAGGCAATAGAAATGCGGCCGGATGCCGCCGGCGAACATGGCGTTGCGGTTGATGCGGAGATGGTGGGGCGTGATGGTCGCCGCCAGATTCGGCCCGCCGCTCTCGACGAAGGCCACGGCGTCGGCCGTGGTGATGTGTTCGAACACCGTCTTCAGCGCCGGGAAGTCGACGACGATCTTCGAGAATATCCGTTCGATGAAGACGGCCTCGCGGTCAAAGACGTCGACCGAATGGTCCGTCACCTCTCCGTGCAGCAGCAGCGGCATGCCAATGCGCTGCATCCGTTCGAGCGCGGGGTAGATATTGCGGATGTCGGTGACGCCATGCGCCGAGTTTGTGGTGGCATGGGCCGGATACAGTTTGCAGGCCGTGAAGACCCCGGCCTCGAAGCCCCGCGCGATCTCCTCGGGATCGGCATTGTCGGTCAGGTAGCAGATCATCAGCGGCTCGAACGCGAGCCCAGGCTCGACCGCCGCGAGGATCCGCGTCCGATAGGCCTCGGCGGCTGCGACCGTGGTGACCGGCGGGCTCAGGTTCGGCATCACGATCGCGCGCCGGAACTGTCGCGCCGTATGGTTGACGACGCCATTCAACATCTGGCCGTCGCGGAGATGGACGTGCCAGTCATCGGGCGCTCGGATGACAAGACGGGCGGGGGAGAGGGCGGCTGTCGGCATGGACCGACACTAGCGACTCGCGGATCGGATATGAACCGCGAACCCTGGCCGATTGTGCGTCAAATTTGCGTGACGTTGCCTCCGGGCCATTTCCGCTGCCCGCCATTGTCAAAGGACATGTGACCGCCGGCGGGACCGTCGCCCTGATATCCATGTGAGAGCACCCGTCCGGCTGGACTTCCCGCTCCGGACGATGTTCATCTCCCACGCCAATGACGCGGCCGCCGACGGCGGCGACAGACGTCAGCAGATGTCCCGGGGATGACAGACCATGAAACGCACTTTTCTGACCATGGTTGCCTTGCTGGCGCTCGCCTGTCCTGCCACGGCCCAGACGCCTGAGCCGGTCTCGCCACTGGCGGCGGCGCCCGTTCCGGGGCCGGTCGAGCCTCAGGCCGCGCCCGCACCCGTGGTCGCACCGGCCACCACCCCGGCGGAGACGCCCAAATGGGACGTCCAGAATCCGCCAGGGCCGGCGCGCGACATCCCCATCGATGTGACCCGTGGCACCTGGATGTCGCTGGACGTCAGCCCCGACGGCCAGACCATCGTCTTCGACATGCTGGGCGATATCTATGTCATGCCGATCGCCGGCGGCGAGGCCCGTGCCATCGCCAGCGGCGTGGCCTGGGACATGCAGCCGAAATGGTCGCCCGACGGCCGCTCCATCGCCTTCACCTCGGATCGCGCGGGTGGCGACAACATCTGGATCATGGACGCCGACGGCTCCAATCCGACGTAGGTGTCGAAAGAGACCTTCCGCCTGCTGAACCAGCCCGAATGGTCGCCCTACGGCCAGTTCATCGTCGCCCGCAAACATTTCACCTCGTCCCGCTCACTGGGAGCCGGTGAGCTGTGGATGTGCCATCACTCGGGCGGCAGCGGCGTGCAGATGACCGAACGCCGGACCCAGCAGAAGGACACGGGTGAACCCGCCTTCTCGCCCGCGAGACCGGCGAGATCAACCCCTTATCACCGGCCCGGGCGGCTCGATCCGCCCGACGCCCTCGCCGGACGGCCGGTCGATCGCCTTCATCCGGCGGGTCCGGTACCAGTCGACCCTCTATGTCATGGACATCGAGTCCGGGCGCGAGACGCCGGTCTTCTCGGGCCTTGATCGCGACCTTCAGGAGACCTGGGCCATCCACGGAGTCTATCCGGCGATCAGCTGGACCCCGGACAACCGTTCCATCGTCTTCTGGGCCGACGGCCGTATCCAGCGCGTCGATGTCGGCAGTCAGACGGTGGCGGATATTCCGTTCCACGTCGCCGACACCCGGCGGGTGCAGGACACCGTCCGCTTCCCGGTCGAGGTAGCGCCCGAGACCTTTGACGTCCGGATGATCCGCTGGGCCCGCCCCTCGCCGGACGGTACGAAAGTAGTGTTCGAGGCCCTCGGCAATCTGTGGATTCGCGATCTGCCGACCGGCACGGCGAGGCGGCTGACACGCCAGAATGACCATTTCGAACTCTATCCGAACTGGTCCCGTGACGGTCGGTCGATCGTCTATACGACCTGGGACGATCAGGACTTCGGCTCGATCCGCGTGGTCCCCGTCGGCGGCGGCGCAGGCCGTGTTGTGACCCCGCGTCCGGGCCACTTTATCGAGCCGACCTTCTCTCCCGACGGTCGCACCATCGTCTATCGCACCGTCAGCGACGGCTTCCTGACCAGCGCCCTGTGGAGCCGGGATCCGGGCATCTACCGGATTCCCGCTGCGGGTGGCGAACCGGTGTTCATGACCGACGACGGATCCGGTCCGCAGTTCGGTGCCGACAACAATCGTATCTTCCTGTCGGGTCGCGACGGTGACAAGCGGACCCTGGTTTCGGTCAATCTCGATGGCGCGGACGAGCGCACCCACCTGACCTCGGAATGGGCCAGCGAGTTCTCCGTCTCGCCCGACGGCAAATGGATCGGCTGGACCGAGCGCTTCAATGCCTATGTCGCGCCCTTCGCCATGGCCGGACGACCCGTCTCGGTCAGCGCCGAAGGCAAGTCCCTGCCCCAGGCCCGGGTCACCCGCGATGCCGGCGAATGGCTGAGCTGGTCGGGCGATTCCCGGAGACTTCAATGGTCGCTGGGGCCGGAGCTGTTCACCCGAGACCTGAACCAGGCCTTCACCTTCGTGGACGGCGCACCGTACGCACTGCCCAGCCCCGATGAGCGCGGGATCAACCTCGGCTTCACCGCCCAGGCCGACAGGCCCGAAGGCCGTATGGCCCTCACCGGTGCCCGACTGATCACCATGAACGGTACCGAAGTGATCGAAAACGGGGTCATCATCCTCGACGGCAACCGGATCGAGGCCATCGGTCCCGCGGCCATCACCCCTGTGCCCACCGGCGTTCCGGTCATGGACATGAGCGGCAAGACCATCATGCCCGGTCTCGTCGATGCCCATTGGCACGGCGCGATGGGCTCGGACGAGATCATCCCGGAACAGAGCTGGGTCGACTATGCCTCGCTGGCCTTCGGGGTGACCACGATCCACAACCCCTCGGCTGATACCAGCGAGATCTTCGCCCACAGCGAACTGGCCCGGACTGGCCGGATCGTGGCCCCGCGCATCTTCTCGACCGGGACCATCCTGTACGGAGCCAGCACAGCCTTCACGGCCCAGGTCAACGACCTTGACGACGCCCTCTCGACCCTGCGGCGGATGCAGGCGGCCGGGGCCTGGAGCGTCAAGAGCTACAACCAGCCGCGCCGCGATCAGCGCCAGCAGATCATCGAGGCGGCGCGCCAGTTGAACATGGTGGTGGTGCCGGAAGGCGGCTCGCTTTTCCAGCACAATATGTCGATGATCGTCGATGGCCACACGACGATCGAACACTCGATCCCGCTGGCGCGTCTGTACGACGACGTCCACCAGCTCTGGCGTCAGACTGGCGTGGCCTATAACCCGACCCTGGCTGTGGCCTATGGCGGCAGCTACGGCGAGAACTACTGGTACCAGGAAAGCGAGGTCTGGAACCATCCGATCCTGACCCAATATGTGCCGCGCCGCATCCTCGATTCCCGCGCGCGCCGACCGGTGACCATGCCCGACAATGAGTGGAACCACATCTCGGTCGCGCGCGAGGCCACCCGGCTTGCGGAACAGGGTGTCAGCGTCCTGATCGGTGCCCATGGCCAGCGCGAAGGGCTGGCGGCGCACTGGGAGCTGTGGAGCCTGGCCCAGGGCGGGATGGCCCCCCTGGACGTGATCCGCGCCGGCACGCTGAACGGCGCGCGGGCCCTGGGTCTGGACCGCGACCTCGGCTCGCTCGAGGTCGGCAAGCTGGCCGACATGGTGGTGATGGACCAGAACCCGCTGGAGAACATCCGCAACACTACGTCCATCGCCTATACCATCGCCAATGGTCGGGTGTACGATTCGGGCATGAACGAGGTCGCCCCGCGCCAGCGGGCCCGCGCGCCCTTCTGGTTCGCGGAAGCCGGCGGCGAGGGCTGGGCCGCAGGGGCAACGGACGCCGAGACCGACGGCGACCACGGCCACTGATCGAGAGGGTCGTCGGGTCGGGACCGCTCGCGGTTCTGACCCTGCTCAGCCCTGGTTGGCTGCCTGTTTGCGTCCACCCAGCATCCATGGGGGCGGCGGCATCTGCCGACGGGCTTGGGTCTGGGCACGGGTCCACTGTTCGTGCAGGTCGGTGAAATAGGGATCGTCTTCCTCGATCCGCCGCTCCTTGCCGCTCAGGAAGTCGCGACACAGGGTCAGGGTGTCGAAGGGGGCACCGACTCCGACGTTGCATCGCATCGTGGTCGAGAACGAGATCAGGCCCAGTTTCAGCGCCTCGGCCAGCGGTGTTTCAAACGCCAGCCCGCTCTCGAGGATAGGCTTGCCGTATTTGGCCTCGCCGATCTGCAGATAGGGGGTGTCGCGCCCGCACTCGATGAAATTGCCCTGGCTGTAAATCAGGTACAGACCCATCTGGCCGTCCCTGACCTGACCCCCCAGCAGCATCGAGGCCGAGGTGTTCAGGCTGTCGGCCTCCATCGCCGGCGCGATCGACAGCCGCGTCTCGCGCAGAGCATGCCCCAGAAGCTGGGCGCAGCGGAACAGGCTGCCGGCCGTCTCCAGCGTCTCGGGTTCCTCTCCGACATTCAGATGGACACCTTCGCTCGCCATCGCCAGGGCTGTCTGGGTCACCGACAGGTTGCCGGCGGTGCAAACACCCAACACCCGCTCACCGGGCTGATCGACAATATGCAGTTTGCGATAGGACGAAATATTGTCCACGCCCGCATTGGTCCGGGTGTCAGCGATCATCGCCAACCCCTCCTCGACCAGCATGCCCACGCAATAGGTCATGCGGCGCGCAATCCTCGTTGCCCGTCCCTCATGATGCTCACGGTAACAGATTCCCTCGCCCGAAACCCACGACTTAAGCCTGTTGCTGACCCTGTTGCATGTCGGCATCACGCACGTTCAGCTGCACCGCCAGCCGCTCACCGCCGCCGCCGTAGCTGGCCCCCCGCACCGGGGCTGCGCCGCGATAGTCCAGCCCGGCGGCAACGCGCACATAGCGGTCGGTCGAACAGACGCCGTTGGCGGGATCGAAACCGACCCAGCCAAGGTCAGGAATCCAGGCCTCGGCCCAGGCATGGGCCGCTTCCTGATCATCCTGGCCGTCCCGACGCAGCAGATGGCCCGAGACATAGCGGGCTGGCGTGCCCATCTGGCGGGCGCAGGCGATGAAAACATGCGCGTGGTCCTGGCAAACGCCCCGGCCCAGGGCGAGCACCTCGGCCGCCGTATAGGTCGGCGTGGTTACCCCGACCTCAAAGGCGACCGAGCCGTGGATTCCCGCCATCAGCCGGTGCAGCCGCTCCAGCGGCGGATGCGCCGCAAACTCCGAAGCGAAGACCGAGATCAGCTTGTCGCGCCGGGTCAGGGCCGTATCCCGCAGGAACACCAGCGGCGACAGGGTCTCCTGCCCAGCCGGAACGATGCCGCCCGTATCCGAGGTGATCACCTCGCCCGATACCCGCACCGTCAGGCTCCGGGTCGGCTGCTCGGTATAGAGGGTGTGGACGATGTTGCCGAAGGCATCCTCGGACTTGCGCAGTCGCGCATCAACGTCGGTCTCGACCCGCCAGTTGCGTACCTGCTGCGCTTCGGACGAGCGGGGTGTCAGCCTCAGCGTCTGGATGATGAAACGTGCCGCCCGGTCATAGGCATAGGTGGTGGCGTGATCGATACGGATACGCACGGGTCAGCTCAGATACTGTTCGTGGATGGCCTGGCCGAGGCGATGGTTCTCGCCCAGGAAGGCCTGGATGTACTCGTGCAAGCCGGACTGGAAGATGTCGTCCATTCGCGAACTCTCGAACGCGCGCATCCGGTCCGCTGCCAGCCGCTGGGCCGGGCCGCGCCGACCGTAGTCGTTGGCCAGCCGCTCCAGATAGCGCACGATCGACGTCTGGCAACTGGCCAGCGAACGCGGCATCTGGCGGTTCAGTACCAGCAGGTCGGCGACCAGCCAGGGCTTGACCGAGTCCTGATAGACCCAGCGATAGGCCGTCAGGGCGGAGACTTCGCGCAGCAGGGTGGTCCACTGGAAATAGTCCAGCTGCCCGCCGACCCGTTCGCCCTCGGGCAGCAGCAGATGGTATTTGACGTCCAGCAGTCGCGCTGTGTTGTCAGCCCGCTCAATCGCCGCGCCCAGCCGCAGGAAAGAATAGCCGTCATTGCGCAGCATGGTCCGGGAGGTCGCCCCCTCGACCGACAGGGTGACCGTCTTCACCCACTCGAGGAACCTTGCGAACTCGTCGCGCCGGGTCGGCTGGCCCTGCTCGTCCAGCCCGTTCCAGGCCCCATTGATCGCCTCCCACAACTCGACTGTCAGGGCCGTCCGCACCGAACGCGCATTAGTGCGAGCGCGGGTGATGCAGGCGGTGATGGACGACGAATTGTTCGGGGCGAAGGCCAGATATTCGCGCACCGCCTTCTCGGTCGGTGATCGGCCCAGCGCCTTGGGTGCGCCGGCCGAGGCGAGGGCGCTGGCCCAGACCGTCTCGGCGCCGCCGTCGCCGCGCGTCGGGATCGCAGCCAACCGCAGCGTGGCCTCGAGGATGCGGGCGAGGAAGTCCGCCCGCTCGATATAGCGGCCGGTCCAGTACAGGCTGTCTGCGGTGCGGGAGAGCATTACTCCTCCCCCACCGGGGGAGGGGTACCATCCGAAGGATGGTGGAGGGGGCTGGTCACAAGCACCTGCGTCGGGGGCATGCCCCCTCCACCGCTGCGCGGTCCCCCTCCCCCGGTGGGGGACGATCTGGTCCCGACCTCAAACATCAAGCACCCAAGTGTCCTTGGTCCCACCGCCCTGGCTGGAGTTGACCACCAGCGAGCCGGGCTTCAGCGCCACGCGCGTCAGACCGCCCGGGGCCACCTTGACCCCGTCGGGGCTCGACAACACGAAAGGTCGCAGATCGACATGGCGGCCATGCAGCCCGCCCTTGTCCAGCGTCGGTGCCGTCGACAGGTCCAGCGTCGGCTGGGCGATGAAGTCGTCGGGGTCGTTGATCAGTTTCTTCCGGAAAGCCTCGATCTCGGCCTTGGTGGAAGCGGGCCCCACCAGCATACCGTAGCCGCCCGAGCCGCCGACCTCCTTGACCACAAGCTGGTCCAGCTTGGACAGCACCTCCTTCAGCGCTTCCGGCTCGCGACAGCGCCAGGTCGGGACATTCTTCAGGATCGGCTCCTCGCCGGTAAAGAAGCGGATCAACTCGGGCATATAGGTATAGACGGCCTTGTCGTCGGCCACGCCGGTCCCGACTGCATTGGCCAGGGACACGGTCCCGGCCTGGTAGGCGGTCATCAATCCGGGCACCCCCAGGGTGGAGTCCGGGCGGAAGGTCAGGGGATCGAGGTAGTCGTCGTCGATGCGGCGGTAGATCACGTCCACCAGCTGGGGGCCCTGGGTCGTGCGCATGAACACCTTGCCGTCGTCGACGAACAGGTCTCGGCCCTCGACCAGTTCGACCCCCAGTTTGTCGGCCAGGAAGGAGTGCTCGTAATAGGCCGAGTTGAACGGTCCCGGCGTCATGACGACGATGGTTGGATCATTGCCCGCCGCCTCCGGCGCGGAGGCCCGCAGGCTGGACAGCAGCATGTCAGTATAGGTCTCGACCGGCCGCACCTGATGATTGGCGAACAGGTCGGGGAACAACCGCATCATCATCTCGCGGTTCTCCAGCATGTAGGAGACCCCGGACGGGGTGCGGCAATTGTCTTCCAGCACGTAGAAGCCGTCCTCGCCGGTTCGCACCAGATCGACCCCGGCGATATGCACCCAGACCCCGCGCGGCGGCTGCCGCCCCTGCATCTCGGGCACATAGTAGGGATTGGTCAGGATCAGTTCGGCCGGGACGATGCCCGCCTTCAGACATTCCTGCGCGCCATAGACATCGGCGAGGAACAGGTTGATCGCCCGGACCCGCTGGACCAGACCCGCCTCGAGCCCGGACCATTCCGCCGCGCCGATGATACGGGGCACAACGTCGAACGGGATCAGCCGCTCGCTGGATTCCACATCGCCATAGACGGCAAAGGTAATGCCCATACGGCGAAAGAACAGCTCGGCCTGGCGCGAGCGGGCCTGCAACAGCCCATCGGGCGCTTCCGCCAGCCAACGCGCGAGACCGCGATAGCTTTCGCGGACCCCTCCACCGTCACCTGACATCTCGTCGAAGGCCATACCGCTCCCGTTGCAACGTAACTGCAACGTGGCCTGACAAGTGATGCGGAGGCAACAGGAATGTTGCGTTGCCGCAAGGGATCAGTTGCTTTCGCGCACATAGAAATTGGCCCGGCTGCCCGGCCGAACCTGAAGATCAACACGGGCGTCTCCGGTTCCGGTCCGTCCCGCAGCCACGGCCCAGCATCCGGCCGAAACCCTGAAATCATAGCTGCGCCCCGCCGGGATCGACATTCCGGACGGCAGACGGTTCAGGCCGTAGGTCATGGTGCTACAGCTGGAAATCAGCACCACATTGATGGGGCCGCGGCTGGCATTGTTGATCCGGATGGCTCCGGTCGGCTCGCCGGGTCGGATCAGTTCGCCTCCGGTGATCAGTGAGGCGCAACCGACGACACTTCCGGCTAGGGCGATGACGGTCCCCGCGGTTATGGTGCGAAGAATCGTTTTCATGGAATATCCCTCCAGTCCAGCGCGCAGGGCAGCACGCTAGCCGAGAGACGGCACCCTTCGATTCCTGACTATGCCATCCGCCCTGCTTCAGGGCGTACCGGCTGCCGATACTCGCGGCTCGGCGTTCTTGACATAGTGATCCAACCAGCGGGTCATTTCCCAAAGCGTATGGCCGACCGACTCCCGCGCCCGATAGCCGTGCGCTTCCAGTGGCAGCACGACGTAGCGGACATTGGCCCCATTGCCCTTCAGCGCCGCATAGAAGCGCTCGGACTGGACCGGGAAAGTGCCGGAGTTGTCGTCGGCATCGCCATGGATCAGCAGGATCGGCTCATTGACCCGGTTGGCATAGGTGAAGGGCGACATCTCCGTATAGGTGTCGCCAGCCTCCCAATAGGACCGTTGCTCGGCCTGGAAGCCGAACGGGGTCAGGGTACGGTTATAGGCTCCTGACCGGGCGATACCGGTGCGGAACAGATCGGTATGGGCCAGCAGGTTGGCGGTCA
>Ga0105054_10005022_pt1 | contig 19308 bp, 13 predicted proteins | sample BON02_FD_78091 | JGI IMG/M metagenome (GOLD analysis project Ga0105054, IMG submission 78091) | Freshwater microbial communities from Lake Bonney liftoff mats and glacier meltwater in Antarctica - BON-02 (megahit assembly) | ecosystem: Environmental > Aquatic > Freshwater > Ice > Glacier...
AAAACCGGATCAAAGGGCATCCACAAATAACCTCCTAAACCTATTCAGAGGGCATTATTGGTACGGAAAACTAGGAAAATCTTTCTCCGACTTCGTAACAAAACAGCACCAAACACAAAAAGGTCTCAACCCACTTGTTGATTGTTTAAGTGCCGTTTTCTATATGCGAAAATAACCAAACTCCAGGGGTAGTTTACAAACTACTCCTGAAAGTCGTCTGTGGAAGTCCAATCTCAATTGTGTTGTTCCATTTTGTTGTTGGTTCTGTTCGCTCGACCTTCACACATTTTTGGCACTCATAAGTCTTCCATCTTTTGTACAGCATTCACCTCTCTGTTCGTGAAAAGTGATTCAAGACACACACGTTTTGCAGCTACAAGAAGTTGGCGATTTCGAAGCACTAAACTGTCTGCCACCACAAAACTTAATACGAACCACAAAGCTTCATTGAACCAATGAACCGCCAATTTCTTGTAGGTGTTATGCCTTCGTGCTTTTTTTGTTATGGTAATTGCCAAAACATTATCGGATTGTTTGTTTTGTAATGTATAAATGTTGTTCCGTTTTCTGTATTTGTGCTTTCTGATTTATCAGGTTTTTGGTCAAAATAGTCCATAGGCAAAAGTTCAATATAAGATGTTTTCTTCCCTTGTTCTTTTGTTTCAGTGTCAAATTCACTACTGACAGGACATTCAAAACGGTAAAGATTTTTCGCCATGTAGTTGTAAAGATAATCTTCTTTTATAGTTGATGATTTGCGATTCCAATTTGCATCTGGATTTAGTATAAGTGTTTTACCATTTATTAATCTTTCTCTAACCTCTTGAATACTTAACAATTCTCCTTTTTCGTTCATTACATATGCGTCATGTGTTGGGTCTATCCATAACCACTTTTTCAAATCATTTGAATAAACCATATTTATTACATGGCATTCAGTATCTGTTGAATCTTTAGGTAGGCAAGTTATAAATCTTGATTTTATCCCTAACGATAAATAACATTCGTTTAAAGCTGTTGCAAGTCCTCTGCAATTTAAACCCCTACTGTCTTTTTTACAAACTGCAATCATATTCAATGCATTTTTTATTTCAGGATTTCCGTTTTGTCCGTCATGTGGTACAAGGTTGTGTATCCAATGTAATAAATTCAAAATTCTTGAAACCTCATTTCCGGTACCAGCAATTGAATCTAAATTAAATTCTTTTCTTAATGTCACCAAATTTGGATTGTCACTTTGCTGATAAATAAATTTGGGTATTACTCTTTTGTCTGTCAAATCGTATTCTTTTGAGCTTTTTAAAGTTTCTAAAAAACTTGGTACATATTTAATTTGAGTTAATGCACTTATAGTATCATTCAATAAAATAATAAAATCGAATTTCGTGTCAGGTTTTACGATAAAAGATATTGAATCTAAATCAGTATAAAATGTAATTTTTTTATTTTTTGATGAAGTTGTATATACATCAGGGTTTAGTTCTGGTGATATTGTCCAGGACGCCTTACTGAAGTTTTCTCCATCTCTAATATCAACCGTTTTCGATGTTGCTTTAATTATTGGCAGTTTCTGTTGTGCAAATAATGATTGACCTATTATTAAAAGGACTATTAGTAGTTTCAATTTCTGATTCATTTTTGTTTGTATTTTATATGTGATTGTGATTTTTAGCATGATGCATAATAGTTGAGTGTAGCAGCAGTAAGGGATTGCGGGCTACAAAACTGTCCGCCACCACTAAAGTTTATGCGGGGCAGAATTCTTGAATTACCACTGAAACCCTTATTGCTGCTACACTTTGTTATGGGGCGTTTTTATTTGTCCCAAGTCAAAATTTTAGTTCATATAAGGCATTTTTTTACTTGCCTGTCTCATAAGTCCGTCAACAAGTCTTGAAGGACTACTGCCCATACTTCCTGAAAACTTATGGTCATAATTCCAAATTAATTTTTTGTTATTACAATCGCTAATGCTTAATGATACGTGCACTTCATTAGTCGCTCCCCATGTGCCAACTAATAATGCAACTGCAATAGCAGCTCCTTCAGACATTGGTTTAGATAAACCGTAATTTGATGTCATCATGCCGTCAACTCCAAGCACTTCACATAGTTCGGCTGTCGTTAAAGGGTTTTCTGGATAACCTGCCTTTTTAAGTTTAACATTGGTTGTTTCTATCTCTTGTATCTCTTGAGATATATTACCTTGCATTTTCCTTTTGAGCATCCAAGAATACATTTCCTTTTGAAAGTTAATAGATTCTGTTTTTTGCTGTTCCTTCATTGATTCAGCGTCAATTTTTTTGTTTGATGCAATTGAAACCGTAGGTGGAATAATCGCAATGGTTTTTTGACTTTGTGCTAACGTGTAAGCATCAGGACTATAGAATATTTTAGCGCAAGATGAAAATAGGATCGCTACAATTACAATTAGCGAAAGTTGTTTAAATAATTTCATTTCCCTTAAATTAAATTTGTTTAAAAAAATTAGTATCCGATTTATTTTAATACTGTCGAAAATGTCAGTAAAAGATTCTTAAGAAATAAATGTCGCTTACGAACTGTTCATAAAAATTATTGCGGTTCTCTTTTCTGTTTTTTACTGCTCATATGTCGTTTTTTTAAATGCCCCATATCTCATCTATTATTAAAGGGTTTATGGGGTTGTAAATAACATTTTTTATCTGGTAAAGACCGGCACCAATAAATGGGCGAAATTGATGGCTAATGAAATAGTAGTCGCCTGTGGCCACGAAAGAATTATTCCCCTGTTTGTCTCCTTCAAAATGTACTTCATTAACTGCAGTAACCCGTGAAATCGCAACGACTTCCAGCCGCAAATAACACACCCCCTTTAGCTAAGTCACCTCCACCAATTGGCAGAGAAATACCAGTGCTATTATTCACATTAAAGGGCTTAAAAAGCCGTTCATTTTTCGTTTGTGCATCTACTGCATTGGCTACAAATAATACAGTAAAAATTAAAATAATTTTTCTCAAGATTTAAATAAATGATTAAGGGTTAATTAATAAAATAGTAAGTTATTTTGAGCTATATTCATTCCTGTTTTCTTTTTTCAAAGTCTTTCGGTGGCGATTGATTTTCAGTTTTTGCTTGTTTACTTATTATTTCTGTTTGTTCTTCAAGTATGTTAAGCCCAATTGATTTTCTTCTCACGTTTACTTTAGTTATGTTGTCAAACTTATTTGGACTTAAAGTTCCATTCTCGTCCCAATCAAATTGAATTCCATAATGTTGTGACTTATCTTCAAAGACTGCTATTCGGTCAGCACCTAATATTAAAGAGTTTTTGGGGACTGGCACATTGTAATACCCCTATTGCTATTGTGACTGTCCCTTTCCCTTGTTAAACTATTTCTTAAAGCCTCACGCCTAGACCTATTTCAAAAATACCACCGCTATTGCTTCTCAGTGCTGAGGTCTGCATGTTATAGAACCCAGACAACTCGTATCTAGATTTCATGATCATACTTATGCCTCCACTTATGCTCTTTGAACTATGGTACACGACCATCCCCTTTGCTTTGTTTTCAAAACTGCCCAAGGTCACTTCTGCACCTACATCAAGGATATCATTGTACCCTCTAATCCTTCTGTATGCTACTTTAGGCTCTATATTAAACCCATAGCTTTCCTCATCCTCAAAGATGCGATAGCCTACAGCGGCGAAATAAGTCCCCACATCTGCAATGGTGCGCTTGGTTCTGTTTAAAAATGAATTCATATTGGTGATGGAGGCCTGTACATTCCATTGCTTATTGGTATAGGCAATACCAAAGTCCCCATCAATATAGGCGGACTGGTTGTTGAAACTCCCTATCGTTGGATCTGATTCATCTCCAATCAGGTTTGTGTTATTTACTCGCTCACTCATAAAGCCAATTGATACTCCAAAACTTAGCTTATCATATTGCCCGTTCAGAGGAAGATGGTAAGCGAAAGTACCCACCATTCTGGTTCTTGATAGCAAACCCACTTTATCGTTATACATGTTTAATCCTACCGTACTTTTTTCATCTCCCAGACCAAATTCGCCTGTTAAACCATAGTTCACTGGAGCCCCAGGAATAGAGTTCCACTGATTGCGATAATGTAGATTTACACTTATCCCTCCATTTATCCCTGCCATTGCCGGGTTGGATAGGTATTGGTCTTGAAATAGTGAAGCCCCCATCGGGTTCAGCTGGGCATGGGCATCGCTATAAAGACCAAGAATTACAAGCGCTGCACTAATGAGCTTTATGCCCTTGGCAGAAAATAGGTTTTTTTTCATCTAATGATATTTTTTCTAGTTATCCCGACTGCACTTTTTCTGCCCAGTCGGGATAGTTATGTTGTTAATGGTTTATTCTGTTTGTTTTTACTTCTCTTTTGCATCAAAGTCCTATCAGAACGGTGCCGCATTTTATACCCTATTAATTAACGATGGTGATATAGTTTTTGATCCTGCCAAAGCCTTGTCCAAAGTCTAGGATATAGTAATAGGTGTTGGGCGCTAATGGACTTCCGTTGTAAGTACCGTCAAATTCATTCTGATAGTTCTGACTCATAAACACAACCCTTCCCTCTCTGTCTACTACTGTCAGCTTTGCTGGTGGGAATTCGTCTAAATGTTTGATCACCAGTTTATCATTCTTACCGTCTCCATTTGGCGTTAGCAAGTTGTTTGCGTCCAGTATAAAGTCTGAAAAAGGTTTTAATGTAATGACAAAGCTTGCCGGCACAAATGTTAATGCATAGTTTTGACCTGCTGATAAAGAGCCTATCTGTATGGCATAAGTGCCCACTAGCTCCCTTGCTACCCTATCCAAGGCACCAATAAACTGATCACTTCCCAATAATGCCCCGGAGGTTACTTGGTAGGTAACTACTGTATCTACATCATTTATCTTTTTACTAGCCGCATCCGCTGTTATGGTAATGGAAACTGGTGTGATGACCAGGTTTGCCGCATTTAAGCTAATGGCATAATCATTACCTGCACTCAAGCTGCCTATCGTAAATGTATAACTACCTGCATTCTCACCTGCTACTCTGGATAAGGATCCAGTAAAAATATCTCCTGCAAATAGCGCTGGTGTACTGCTGTAAACAATGTTGCCTGCATCTGCCGTACCGTAAACTTTACTTTGACCTACCGGTGTAACCGTTAAGGCCAATTTGTTCACCGTAACTGTTTGGCTGACCTGCGTTGCCGCGTTGTATTGTGAATTTCCAGCTTGGTTTGCATAAATGGTAACCGTACCCGGATGAACGATATGTAATTTGCCGTTTATAATGCTGACGATGTTGTTATCACGACTGCTGTAGTTCACCGCTAAACCAGAATTAGCAGTAGCTGTACCGTTGAAGTCCGCATCGCCGTAGGTTTTAGCATTAAGTGGCGCAAAAGTTATGGTTTGCGCTTGTAATGAGGTGATTTTTAAACTAGCACCTGTAAACGTGATGCTGTAGTTACTACCAAGGCTCAGCGCTCCCTGCAAAATTGAATAGCTTCCAGCACTCTCCCCTGTAATTCTTGTAAGCGTTCCGTTAAAACTGTCTCCTGCAACAAGTGCTGGGGTATAGCTGTAGGTAAATACTGGATCTGCTGTGCCCAAAGCTTTCGCTTTAGCATTTGCAGTTACACTTATCGCCAGTTTATTTACAGTTAAGATACGCGCCATAGCAACTGCTGGATAATAAGTGCCATCACCCGCTTGTGAGGCTACGATCTTCACCGTACCTGCTCCTATAATGTGCAATTTATTGTTCACAATTGCTGCTACATTAGCATCTGAAGAAGTATAACGTACACCCAGACCCGAGTCTGAAACTGCGCCAATGGCAATATCCGCATCTCCATAGGTAGGATCTGTAGGCTGTCCAAAGGTGATTACTTGGTTTGCCATGTTGACAATGTTGCCACTTGGCGTAGCCGAAACTTCGTCTGAGTAAACACTCTCTAGGTTATTTGTATTAACCGCCGTGATGCGGTAATAGTAAGTGGTACCGTTGGTTAATCCTTTTTGTAGGTAACCAAGCGCACTGTTAAATACAGCTGCCAATGCAGTTGTAGGATTGGGATTCGTATCCATAAATATCCTATATCCTGTAACGTTAGCTTCTGGGTTTGAATTCCAGCTCAGCTGTACCTGTCCGTTTTGTGCTACCGCAACCAGGTTGAGTGGTTTAGATGGTTTAACATAAATGGTATATACTTCGCTTTTAAGGGGAAGTCCTGAAACATGTGCACTCAGTCCGTTATCATTATTAAGCGAAAGCGAAAGCGTACCGTTGTTACCTGGCTGTCCTATGTTTACGGTAATCAACCAGCTGTTTGGCTTGGTAGGATCAGGATTTGGAACAACCTGGGTAATGGCAGGATTTTGTAAGGCTCCTGTTAATACTAAACTAAAGTTTGTTGCCATAAGGCCATCTACCTTGCCCGAGAATACAATTTCATAATCTACCGTGGTTGCCGATATTCCTACTGGGTTGGCAGATATGGTTTTAAACGAAAGTACATTGGCCTTGATATCCACCGGAAGAATTGCTCCCTTAAATATCTGGGTTAAATGGGCATTATTTCTGGCAACCATCTGGTAATAATATTGACCAGGCTTCTGTCCGGCAAAACCTAGTTTTTGTGGTACAAAACCACTGCCTGCTGTAATGATGTTGTTGCTATTAGATGAAAAATAATTGCCATTACTTAAATCCACTTGTTGCCCAAATATAAAACCGACTAACACATCAAATGAATTAGCTTTAACCTTGCCATTTTGCTCAAAATCACCTGCTGAACCAATAATTGTTGCGGGCAAGGTTATTACTTCTACAGGAACCAATTGGTCGTTTATCTTCACCGACAAATTGTTAGCAAATAGGTTGGTATTTACCAAATCTAATCTGCCATCCACATCGGCCAGTGCCGTACCAAAGGCACCAGACCCAGAGGTAAGAAGAATTTGAGGATCGAAAAGCAATTGACCGTTGATGTAATTATTTTTAAAAATTGCCAGCTTTGTTAAGTTTGGATAGGCTAAAAATATATCTGGTTTCCCATCACCATCTACATCGCCAACAGAAATATTCTCTGAACCCGTATTTGTACCCGTTGCATAAGCAACATCTGCACTAAAAGAAAGGTTACTCAAATTCTTTTTTACCGCCAATCCATTGATGGAATTATCCGTCATGATGATATCTGTCAAACCGTCATTGTCTAAATCTGCAAGGGCAATGCCGGTTGGATTGCTCATGAGAAAATTATTGGTTTGATTGAGTGTGAAAGATATTTTACCAGCAATAGAGGTGTTTTTTAATATGGTAATCCTCTTCGCTGTTCCACTGCTAACTACTACATCTATTTGGCCGTCATTATCCATATCCCCAACAGCAATTGTATTAGATTTTGCATCAACTGTAATACCCTGTACTTGGCTAAAACTTGGAAGACCTACCGTTGAAGTATTCAAATATGGTACAACTTGATTTGAACCATCATTCGTCAATACCATGATGTCTGGTTTACCATCGCCATCAAAATCGGCAATATCAAAATCCTTTGCAGTAACATGAATATCAAAAATAGTTGTAAAATCGATTGGATTAGAGTTAGATGTTACATCTGTGCTGTTGAGTTGAACCCGAAGCAAATCATTCGGTAAACTGTTATAGTACATCCAATCTTCACGACCATCGCCATCCACATCAGCAAAACTAATACGAGAAGGAATAATTCCAGAACCTCCCTGAATCATGTGAGTAATAAAATTAGGGCTGCCTAGAGTAGAGATATTCTGTAAAATCGAAATCGAATTACTTCCGGGACTACCCACTACAAAATCTACCAGCCCATCTTTATTCAGGTCTTTAGCAACCACATAATTTGGCGTTGTCCCAGCAGAATTAACAATCGCAGATTTAAAACTAATTACGCCCGAAGTTTCATAGGTAACATCGAAACCCTTGGTATAGGAAGCACTTAAATTACTGCTTAAATTGGTTAAGGAAATAAAACCATAATCTGCACCATTAGGCATTAAAATAATCAATTCATCAGATGAAACTACCTGTTCTACCTTAGCCATGGCCGCACCCACAAATACCACGTTTTTGTTAGCTACCGTATTAAAGTATTTACCCTTTAGATTAATTTGTGTGCCTAATGGCCCTACCAATGGCGTTGCTGAGGTAATTATTGGTACACTAGCTACATTTTTCAATACGGATATACCTTCGATAAGTGAGTTTATGGTCACCATATCTGGCCTGTTGTCTCCATCCACATCCACCAGAACAATATCCTGAGGTTTTGGATATGGAACTAGGGAATAAACCAAAGGAGTACTGAATGAAAGACCAGTACCAGATAAGACCTTAATTGGTGAAAAGGATAATTGATTATTTACCGTAGTGTTAAAAATCAAATTTAATTGTAAACCATTATAATAATTCGTTACAATGTCTAAAAGTCCGTCTCCGTTCAAGTCGCCAAGCCCAATTTCATAAGTGCCGATTTTTTGGGCTGCAAAACTTTGAGGCGTAGTGGCATCCAAAGCAAACGAAGGGGTACCAATAATTGTATTTTGATTTTTATAAACGGCTAGAAGAAATGGACCACCTACCATTAAATCTAATTTTCCATCATTATCAAGGTCTCTACTATGCACAAAAGTTATTCCAGCTACTGGCAATAACACAGGTGCGCTAAAATTTATACTACCAAAAGTTGAATTATTATGTATAATAGCTAATTGGCCTGCAACACTTAAAGCCACTGCAATATCTACTTTCCCATCTTCATCAAAATCGCCATAAGCAATGGAGCCAGGGCTGCCATTAGCATTTACAGGTACAATCTGAAAATTAGCTTGAGGCTGAAAAGTTAATAACCTTGAGTAGATGTGTTTTTTAAATAACATAGGGTATTGTCAACATAATCTGTATAAACAATTTCTGACTTTCCATCTCCGTCCAAATCAATTGCTTTTAGAGAACGTGGATCTAATGAGGAAATCGCATATTGTTTATAATTATCAAAAGCTAGCGCATTGGGAATGGTTGTTTTACTCCTTAATACAAAAATATTTTTTACTGTCACAATAGCGATATCTAACTTTCCATCACCATCAAAATCGGCAACGGTGCCTAAATTAGCATTAGTAGTTGAGCCAATTGGTAACATTATTTTGGTAGGATAATGCCCATAACCATCATTCAGTAATATTGCAATCTGCGTACTTAGATTTACAGCTGTTGAGGCAATCATATCAGGAAAACCATCTCCATTTAAGTCACCCACAGCTTTTATCCAAGAAGATGAAAGACCGGTAGGCGTTGCATTTATACCCCGAAAATTGGTACTACCCCCACTTTGAAAAGTGACGGTAAAAGGAATTTTTGAAAACCCAGTTCTTCCACTTGTTAAGTTCGTAACCGATACACGCTGATAGTTTGTCCCTGCTGGAACCGTAACTGTTAAGCTACTCAGGGTAGCCGTTTTCACAAAGACTTCAGTAGGTCCAAAAAACACAACCTTGTTAGTAGTAATCGCATTAAAATTAGTTCCTGTAATTACAACGTCGGTACCCACTTGTCCAGAAGACGGATTTAAAAGTGTAACTGTGGGTAACTGTGCACTTGCAGAGAGGACCAGAAGACAAATTCCCAGGCAACATACTGTATGCATAAAGTAAAAAAGAAATGTTTTTTTCATGATGGTTATCTAAGTTTTTTGTTGTTGTTGTTGTTGTTGTTGTTGTGCAATAAACTTAAGCCCAAAGCGCATTTTGAATTTTACAAGTAAAAACTATAGCAAAAAGCAATGCTGATGAACGACACTATATTTATGAGCGAAATTACCTTAATGACGAGCGGCAAAAAATCATCTTTTTGGGGGTTTTTCTATCCAAAAAAAATACTTGAAATCAGAATAAAAACAATAAAATTTAGAAAAAACGTACTTAAAACAATTGGAAGGCTATCTATCCTTAATTCCATTCAAAGTAGAGGTGGCATATATCTAGTCCACAAGGATGAGTGCGGTAGAAAGGAATATATTTATAAAAGGTTTTTTATCATCATAGAGGTTCCGTTTACCCCTATTTTATCAATTGGTTAATGGAGATTCGGAGTTATTGCTTAAGAGATTTTTTCCAGGGAATAGTTGTTTATAGGCTTAATTACTTTCTATAAATCAATATAAAATGACGTTAAAATTTGCCTCGAATATGAGAAGGTTGTCACCCTGACCCGAGTTGGGTGGCTTTGTTATTATTTAAGAGATATTTCTCTACTCGCCATTATTTCGAGGATCGTTCTTCAAGATGTTTCTTAAATAAAGACATTTGTAGCAGGGTGAAGATGGACTTAAAACTACACTCGATAGCCATCAGACTAAGTTCAGCAGATCAAACATTAAGCTTTTTTTAAAAATTCAGTTGATTACAAAAAAAATAATGGTAAGCATCTGAAACAAAGCGGTTGCTTTGATTTCTTCATCATTTTAGAACCTTCAAAACGTAAATGAAATTTCTCAAAATAAGTGCCTGAGCCTGTAAAAATAATGGATAGCACAATACTATTTAAGACCTTAAATAATTTTAGAAGCTAGCAATACGGCTATGGCCTCTTTACCGCAGTTAACATGCAACTTTCTATAGGTATTTCTTAAGTGAGAACGGGCAGTATCATAAGCAATATGCATTTCGTGGGCAATTAACTTTACGCTGTAACCCTTAGTAAGTAACTGCAAAATTTCCGTCTCCCTATCTGTGAGATCGTATTTAAGTTGTATATTATTATTCTTTTGGGTAGTTTTAAAAGAGTCAATTACCTTTCTGGCAATTAATGGGGATAACGGGGAGCCACCATTTAGCACTTCTTTAATGGCATCAAAAAGTTTTTCTGGAGCGGTTTTTTTGAGAATATAGCCATCTGCTCCTGCGCAAATACTTTTAAACAAGCGCTCATCATCTTCAAATTGGGTGTACATGATCACATTTATTTCTGGCTGCACTTCCTTTACTTCTCCCACTCCTGTTATGCCATCTTTACCAGGCATATCAATGTCCATAATAATTAAATCTGGTTCATATTGCAATACTTGGTTTTTTATGTCATTCACATTATTAAAATGACTAATCACCATATAATCATCACTTGAGTTAATTAGATATGCCAAAGAATTCCTAAGTGCTTCATTGTCTTCATAAATCATTAACTTCTTTTTCATGCGCTAGCCTTTGTTCGTTTAAAATTTGAAATTAACTCATTAACTAAATTTCGTTCTCTGGGAATAGTCATTTTTATTGTGGTACCGTTTCCAACAGCTGAAGTTAAGTCAAATGTGCCTCTCCATTTATCCACTCTACTTTTAAGATTGCAGAGCCCACTCCTTGTATCATCTACTTTTGTCAAATCGAAGCCTTTCCCATTGTCGCAAATACCCATATAAATGTTATTTTTATCTAATCTAACATCTACAACTACGTTACTTGTTGCCGCATGTTTGCAGATATTGTTCAATATCTCTTTGTACATCAAAAAAATATCTCTTTGCTTTTCATGCGATATAATTATTTCATCAAACTCATCCTCAATGTTTAAACTGTAATCTATATTTTGAGTATCAAAGATATCACAGGCATATCTTCGCATCCTAACAGGAAGGCTATCCTTTTCATTGGGGTTTGTCTTCATATTCCATACAATTTCATCCAACGCTTCTGTAGAAGCTAAAATTTGCTCGTGTATTTCAGATACAAAATCTCTTTTTAGATTAAGTCCTTTGTCACTATTTCTCACCATTTCGGTCATAAACTGAATATTTGTTAACCTTGAACCAATATCGTCATGTAAATCTCTTGCTATTGCAACCCTTATTTTATCCATCTCTATAATACTTTTAGCATTATCAACGGTTCTTTTTCGGTACGCAAATAATATTACAAGTAATATAGTTAGCAGTGACGTACTGATAATAAAGATCTTCAATGTCTTTTCTTTTTCTAAGTTTATGCCACTAATTTTTTTATCCTTTTTAAGCAGTGCAATCTCCTTTTCCTTTAATTTTGATGTGAATTGCCCTTCCAATTTTTTAAGCTGCAAACTTAAACTTGCATTTTCTACTTTATTAAGTTCTGTATAATAGTAATCACTAGCGGCTAAGGCTTTTGCATAATCTTTTTTTTCTTTATACAACTTAGCAAGGAATTTATAACTGTTAATTTCAGAAAGCTTATCGCCTCTTTCTTTATAAACCGAAATCTCGTTTAGCACATTCTCTAAAGTCCGTTTTTTAAAGACTCCAACATGCAAAAGGTTAAGCTTTCCATCTATTAAATCAACTTTAGAATTATTGTTTTCTTTTTGAAACACAATCCTTGCTTTATTGTAGTAGATCCCTGCACTATCTGGCTGATTCATCACTAAATATGTTTCTGCAATATCTAAAAGACCAGGCCCTTCATCGGCAACCGAGCCCATCTGCTCCACCATATTAAGTGATCGTTTAAAATGTAATAAAGCCTCGTTATTAAGATGTAGCCCTCTATAAATTGTGCCTAAACTATTTTCTGCCGAAATCCGCCCTTTTTTATCTTCAAGTGAAGTTTTAATCAATTGCGCTTTTAAGGCATACGGAAGCGCTTGTCTGTAAAGATGGAGTTCAGTAAAATCAAGTGCGATGGCCTGATAGCAGAAAGAAATACCCTTTTGATTATTTATCTTTAGGAAGGCATCAAGGGATTTGAGATGGTAATTCATAGCGCTTTTGTAATCGGCCAGTTTAATATAAGTATTACCAATGTTCAGCAATTGACCTGCATTGAAGGCTGCATTCTGCGTTACTTGACCCAAATTATTTCCCTTTATCATAAAGGAAAGTGCAGCCTTGTAATTACCCAGTGATTTGAAATAAAGACCTGCAGTTGCGTAATAGTTCCCCTTAAGTTTATATTCATCTACGCTTGGCATCGCCGTCAATTCTGCAAATCCTTTTAATTTATCCAAGCAGACCTTAGCGCTATCCATTTCCCCACCATTGTAAAAAATACTACATAACTGAGCGTAAGAGGCACTTAAAGCGACCGTGTTGTTTAATTTTGAGGATAATTTCAAAGTTAAAATCACATTGTTTTTTGCTTGAACTGGATCATACCTAATAAGTTCATTTGTAAGTTTGACCATGCTCCACAACTTTTCACTAGCATCTTTTTCAGTGGCTATAACTTTTTTAAGGCTATCTATAGGTGCGTTTTGCGCCATACTCAACAATGGCACAAACAATAGAAATAAAATTATAAATCTTTTGTGAAGCATATTAAGGTTTTGAAAACAATAGCGTCCTAAACGCTGAAAAAAGAAAGGGAGTTTTTTAACTCAAAGTTTAGCTTTGAGATGCACAAAAAAACAGAACCCTTTCTCGACGGTAAATATAACGTTGTTTTCACAAATTATTTCAAAGTTGGACCGTTTTAGGTTCAACAAGCTTTCTTTAAGCAAAGGAACAAATAAGCACAATAAGGGTTATACTAGCTGGAAGCATTTAGTCTCCATGCTTTTCTGTCAATTCGCTAAAAGCCAATCGGTACGTGATATTAGTAACGGGCTTCGTTCAGCTACAGGTAATTTAAATCATATGGGCGTGCAAAAAGCCCCCTCCAAATCCAGTGTCAGTTACAAGAATAAGCACAGGGACCATAATCTGTTTAAAGAGTACTATTTCTGTCAACTTGAAAGTCTGGGACAGCAGGCCGGTTTTAAACAGGTAAAATTCAGGATCAAGTCCAAAATCTTTTAGTTGGATTCCACCAACATCAGTTTATGCCTGTCCCTGTTTGACTGGGCTAAATACAAAACAGCGAAAGGAGCTGTTAAAATGTATACTTTATTGGATTACGATGGTAATCTACCCGCTTACGTGAATATAACAGATGGCAAAACAGCCGATAATAAAGGCGCTTATCAGGTGCCTCTTCATAAAGGAAGTGTGATTGTCGCTGACCGTTTTTACAATGATTTTTATCTGCTGAATGTTTGGGACAGCAAGGGAGTGTTTTTTGTCATCAGACACAAAGAAAACCTTCAGTACCAATCCCTGAAAGAAAACATATTGCCGCAAAACAGGCACCATAACATCATCAAGGATGAGTTAATTGAACTTAAAACCCCTGCTTCCAGGAAGAAATATGGTAACAGGCTCAGAAGGGTAGCCATCTGGGATGAGAAGAACCAGCAAACCATAGAACTCATTACCAATCAAATGAAATGGACAGCCAATACAATTAGCGAGTTTTATAAAAGTAGATGGCAAATTGAGATATTTTGTATATTTCATATTTTACCCGGACAACAATGATTGTCAACTGTTAATTATCAACTTAATTCAATTCTCTAAGTGGAAAGGCAAAATTTATTTAAACTCCAGCACAAGGTCATCGGTATTAACCAACGTTCCAGCAGTTAAAATAACATCTCCAACAATACCATCATTATTTGCTGCAATATTGGTTTCCATTTTCATGGCTTCAACCATAAATAATGTCTGATTTTTCTTGACTTTATCACCTTTTTTTACAAAAACTTTGGAAAGCATCCCCTGCAAAGGAGAAGCGATATGATGTGCATTATCTTTTTCGGCCTTTCTGTTTTCCTGGCGGGTTACCTTAATCGACCTATCCTGAACCTCAATATTCCTGGTCTGCCCGTTTAATTTAAAGAAAGCTGTACGCATTCCTTTATCGTCTGCCGGACCAATAGACTGAAGTCTGACAAGCAAGGTTTTTCCGGGAGCAATTTGCACCGTGGTTTCCTCGCCAGGCTTCATCCCATAAAGGAAATATTTGGTTGGTACTACGTCCACATCTCCATACTTCCTAAACATAACAAGATAATCTTCAGTCACTTTAGGATAGAATTTATAGGACAGGTAGGTAGTATAAGGTAGATCCTCACCGAATTTCTTCTTGAAATCCTTAAAATCTTGATCGAGATCCAAAGCTGGGATATGCTTACCTGCGCGGTCAGTAAGAGGCACTTTACCTTTCAGTATTATCCGCTGAAGTTCCAGAGGGAATCCACCTTCAGGCTGTCCAAGCTCTCCCATGAAATAAGAAACAACTGATTCAGGAAAAGAAATCTGATCTCCCTTGGTAAAAATATCTTCCTTACTGATATTATTCGCAACCATGTACTGAGCAAGATCGCCAACTACTTTTGAGCTTGGCGTAACCTTAACAATATCCCCAAACATCTCATTCACATCAGCATAACGCTCCTTAATCTCCTCAAACTTATCTCCCAGACCCAAAGCTATTGCCTGAGGTTTTAGATTAGAATATTGACCACCCGGTATTTCATGCTGGAATACTTCAGCAGAGCTGGATTTCATACCGGATTCATAAGGATAATAATAGTTGCGAACAATTTCCCAGTAGTTACTGAACTGATTCAGTGATTTAATATTATAAGGGTTTTCTCGCTCATGGAAACGCATCATTTCAACGATAGCATTGAAATTAGGCTGGGAGGTCATGCCCGATAATGCACCCAATGCACAATCCACTACGTCTACACCTGCATCAATAGCCTGCATATAGGTAGCCGACTGCAAGGAAGAGGTATCATGAGTATGCAGGTGAATTGGGATCTTCACCGTATCTTTTAATGCCTCAATTAAAATCTTGGCAGCGTATGGTTTAAGCAAGCCCGACATATCTTTCACACCCAGAATATGCGATCCTGCATTCTCAAGATCTTTGGCCAGGCGTAAATAATATTCCAGATTATACTTGGTACGTTTGGGATCTAGAATATCTCCGGTATAGCATAATGCACCTTCAGCAATTCCACCAGTTTTGCGCACCATATCGATACATGGAGCAATATTTTCCATCCAATTCAGGGAATCAAAAATCCGGAATACATCCACTCCGTTTTCCCAGCTTTTCTGAACAAATGATTCAACCAGATTATCCGGATAAGCCGAATATCCAACACCATTACATCCTCTAATCAGCATCTGAATCAGGATATTAGGCATGGCGGACCTTAACTTCTGTAGTCTGATCCATGGATCTTCGTGAAGGAACCTCAAACAAACATCAAAAGTAGCACCACCCCAGGCTTCCATACTGAAGGTTTGGGGATGATCTTTGGCATAGGCTTCGGCAACCTTCAGCATATCATAAGTACGCATGCGGGTAGCCAGTAATGATTGATGGCCATCACGGAAAGTTGTATCGGTATAATAGATCTTCTTTTCGTTCTTTAACCAAGAGCAGAATCCTTCAGCACCCAATTCAGTGAGCAGATCCTTAGTACCCTTTGGATAAGGTGCCATGTGATCAAACTCCGGGATTGTTGGTTTTTCAAGACGTACTTTGGGATCAAAGTTTTTAACATCGGGATTGCCGTTCAAAGAAATATCTCCAAGGAATGATAAAACACGCGTTCCGCGGTCAAGACCTGTTGTTATGGCGAACAATTCCGGATATTCCTGTATAAAATTAACAGTAGCTTTACCTTCTACAAAAACGGGATGATTAATCAGATTCTCAAGGAACTGAATATTATTCTTTACACCTCTGATTCTGAACTCACGCAGGGCACGGTTCATCTTACGTGCCGCATCAATTAAAGTAGCTCCCTGAGTGCTTACTTTGACCAGCATAGAATCAAAAAACGGACTGATTTTCATACCCGGATAGGTACTACCCTCATCCAGTCGCACCCCAAAACCTGTTGCGTTACGGTAGGTAATCAGTGTGCCGTAATCGGGCTTAAATCCATTCGATGGATCTTCGGTTGTGATACGGCATTGCATTGCAAAGCCATTCTTCATAACATGAGCCTGATCAGGAAGCCCGATCTCAGGATCTGAAAGTTTATAGCCGTCGGCAATGTAAATCTGAGTTTTGATCAGATCGATACCGGTAATCATTTCTGTAACGGTATGTTCTACTTGTATCCTCGGATTAACCTCAATAAAATAGATCCGCTCATCAGAATCAACAAGGAACTCAACCGTTCCAACATTATTATAGTTAACAGCCTTTGCTATGTTTAGGGCGTACTGATATAATTTTTCCCGGGTCTCATCCTTTAAATTCAAAGAAGGTGCTACCTCTACCACCTTCTGGAAACGCCTTTGAACTGAACAGTCGCGTTCATACAAATGCATTACATTTTGATGATTATCAGCAACAATCTGAACTTCTATATGCCGGGGGCGCTCAATAAACTTCTCAAGAAATACTGTATCATCACCAAAAGCATTTTTAGCTTCACTTTTAGCTTCCGGGAATGCCTTTGTAAGCTCTTCTTCGGTTCTTACAACCCGCATTCCACGCCCACCACCACCGGAAGCTGCCTTCAATATCATCGGAAAACCGATGCGATCAGCTTCTGAAAGCGCAATATCAAGACTGTCTAGGTTCGGTTCATTACTTTCAATGATAGGAATTCCGGCATTTTTAGCAACTTTTTTTGCAGTAATTTTATCACCCAAAGCGATCATTACATCAGGCCTTGGCCCGATAAAAATAATTCCTTTTTCGGCACACTGTCGGGCAAACTCAGGATTTTCTGACAAAAAGCCATATCCGGGGTGGATAGCATCAGCTTTACAGTATTTAGCCATCTCAATAATGGCCTGAATATCAAGGTAAGGTTTTAATGGGTCATTATCTTCACCAATCTGATAGGCCTCATCGGCTTTGTAACGGTGAAGAGAATAACGATCTTCGTAAGTATAAATAGCCGCGGTCCGTATATTCAATTCATTACAAGCGCGACTAATCCTGATCGCAATCTCTCCCCTATTTGCTATCAGTATTTTCTTAATATTCATAAATAACCTAATTTGTTACTAAGATAAAAAATTAAAAACCAGATACCTAATAAGATTTTGGTTCAAAATCTTATTCAAATTGACTCAAATGGCGTTAATTAGTCTATTAATCTTACGAATAATAAAATAAGCAATTATTTATGCAGAAAAAGCTGAGTCCAAAATTGCATTGGGCAGAACGTGTTTCCTACCTAATGGATGAAAAGTTTCGAATCCCTGGAACAAATTTCAGATTTGGCCTCGATCCCATTTTAAATTTAATTCCGATACTTGGGGATATTTCGGGCTTTGTAGTTTCAATAGTACTTGTACTTACCATGACAAGATATGGACTGAGCCGAAAAGTTACTATTCTGATGTTTCTCAATATCATTCTCGACTCAACTATTGGTGCCATCCCAATCATTGGGCAAATATTTGACTTTGCCTATAAATCAAACTCAAGGAACGTCCGTCTTCTGAAAGAATATTATGAAGAAGGTAAGCATCAGGGCAGTGGTAAAGGTACCCTTCTTTGGATCGCTGTCTTCCTGATTATTTTTATTCTGATTTTTGCATGGGCTACATGGAAAATTCTGGAACTGATTATTAATATGTTTTAAACCGGCCTAAACAATAAAAAAGCTTAGCTGATATAATCAAAACCTGTATAGGGCACCAATGCAGCCGGAATTTTTATACCCTTTTCACCCTGATTATTTTCTAATAATGAAGCCACGATACGTGGTAATGCCAGCGCACTTCCGTTTAAAGTGTGAGCGAGCTGAGGTTTTCCATCACCGCTCTTAAACCGGAGTTTTAGTCGATTACTCTGGTATGTTTCAAAGTTGGAAACTGAAGAAACTTCCAGCCAGCGAGCCTGAGCAGCACACCATACTTCCATATCATATGTTTTAGCAGAAGTAAAACCCATATCTCCGCCACATAAACTAAGTACACGATATGGTAATTCAAGTTTTTGCAATAATGATTGAATATATTTACTCATATCTTCCAGTACATCATAAGAATTATCGGGATGAACAACTTGTACTATCTCAACCTTATCGAATTGATGCAATCGATTTAATCCGCGAACATGAGCACCATAAGATCCTGCTTCACGGCGAAAACAGGGAGTATAAGCACAATTTTTTACAGGTAATTCTTCCTCTTTCAGAATCACATCACGATATAAATTTGTAACCGGAACTTCCGCAGTAGGAATCAGATAAAGATTATCACCTGTAATATGGTACATCTGTCCTTCTTTATCCGGAAGCTGCCCAGTACCAAATCCTGAAGCCTCATTCACAACAATTGGTGGCTGCATCTCGCGGTAACCAGCTGTTTCTGCATTATCAAGAAAGAAGTTGATCAATGCACGCTGCAGTTTAGCGCCCTTTCCCTTATAAACCGGAAAACCGGCACCGGCTATTTTGTTGCCCAATTCAAAATCTATGATATC
>Ga0105054_10005023_pt1 | contig 19308 bp, 12 predicted proteins | sample BON02_FD_78091 | JGI IMG/M metagenome (GOLD analysis project Ga0105054, IMG submission 78091) | Freshwater microbial communities from Lake Bonney liftoff mats and glacier meltwater in Antarctica - BON-02 (megahit assembly) | ecosystem: Environmental > Aquatic > Freshwater > Ice > Glacier...
AAATAAGCCGCAATTTCAACAAGTTCCGAGTCTGAAGAAGCATCACGTCGTTTTCTTTTGTAACAAGAACACTGCAAACCAGATTGAGGGTTAAGTACAAAATTTCTCGCCAGGTCATCAATATGAACAGTGTTTTTGGCCGACCATTGTGGAAATTTACTCCAGATTATATCCAACGCTTTGACTTCGTGTTTCTTGACTTCGCCTTTGTAATCCCTCTGCACCTTGAACATGGACGACCTGTCCATAGCAAATGCTATTGAATAGGAGGGATTTGAAATAATACCCATTTCAGTCAGTTTTATTTCCACCCAATGCCATTTCGTTTGACTCCACACGACAAGGTCATAGTGCCGGTACACGGTTGTCAAGAATTGATCCATAAAAGGACGTTTAAGATCTTCCATCGATCCTGTATGTCTGCTTGAAAAGTCAAGAAGGGTGTGATCCAAATCTAAGACCAATAATTTTCTCCCAGACCGTGGGGCATTCATCACGTGAATCTTTGTTTTGGCCGTAGTTTTCATTAATGCTGGAAGAGTCAGATTTATACTTTAATAATAGTAATGTACGTACCATCTCTCGCTGCATCCATATATACCGAAGACTCACTTGTTGGAATATGGTCCCAGTCCAAGTCGTCTAAAATGTTTTCTCGATTCATGACGGTTTCAAAATCCATGCTTTCAATGGAGTCAATGGTAGAATCTACACTACCCATCATCTTAATCACCTTGCCATCCACTGCATTCAATTGACCAATGAATGTTTCATCTGGAATATTCGTAGCTTTGCCGTTGTATTTAAGCCCAAATATCTTTTGATTGACTGGTCTGACACCAGTTTCTTCATAAATCAGGTTGCGAAGATCTTCCATCGTATCAACCATTGACATTTGAAGTGTGACAGACAAGCTACCCCAACGTAGATGTAATCGCAGCAGCTGCTCATTCTCTCCAATCCCATCCATCCCCGACTACGAAAGGGGGACTACTCGAGGAATATGGACATGGATTTGGGGGGCTATTTGACGTTAGATTTTGTTTGAATACCAGAATCACCTGGAATAGGAGACGTTAGAAATCAGATAGATGGATGAGGAGAGTCTGTATTGTAAAGGAGACAAGGTTCGAGCAAAGTATCATGGAGGGAAGAATGTTTTCTCAGGCGTGATTGAGAAAGTAAATTTGGACGGGACATTTGTAATACAGTATGACGACGGAGATCGTGAAGAGAAGGCTAAATCGTCTTGGATTCTAAGTAACGATGAATTTAAAGTAGGCGATACAGTGATGGCATTTTTCAGAGGAAATCCCAAAAGCCAGGAGTTTCCTGGTGTCATTTCTAAAGTAAACAAAGATGGTACTTTAGATATCGCATACGATGACGGAGATGCCGACAAGGGACTCAAATCCAAGTTGGTTCGATCATTTCAAAAACCAAGTAGCAAAGAGCATAGATTGGACTCTAATAAATCCAAATTGGTTCGATCCTTTAAAAAACCAAGTAGTAAAGAACCTGAAGTGGGCTCTAAAGTCATGTGCCGTTTTCGAGGCAACCCAAAGGAGAAGGAATATTCCGGAACTGTGGTCAAAGTTAGCGGAGGCAAAATTGATGTTGATTATGATGATGGTGATAAAGACCGGCGAATCGATATGAGTATGGCTCGACTGGTTAAGGAGGATTCAGAAGGAGACGCCTCAGAAGAAAGTAGCGACGATTCCGTCGAAAGCGAGGTTTCGAAAAGCACGGTGGCTAAAATTCAAATTGCTGTTACTAAAAAGAAGAATGGGATTTCTATTTTGCAGAAAAAAATGAAGCAAAAAGAGAAAAGTAAAGTCGTCAACTTAAAAACACTGTTGACAATTCTACGGGAAGATTTTGATTTGAAATTAAAACAGCCCGACCTGCAAGCAATGTGCAATGAAGAAGGTAAGATCAATACCAAGACATTTTTGGCCACTATTGGAAATAAAGACGCCAAAAGTGATCCTTCGGAAGAAGAGAATGAATCTGAAAATTCGAGTGATTCTGCAAAAGTAGCGAAAAAAGGTACTTGTCTTGTTCCTTCCAAACTTCGCAAATCCATTCACAGCTCTCTAACATCGAAAACCAAAGTGCTAAAAAAATTTCAAGTGAAATTACTCCAATGGGACGAGTTCGATGAAATACTGACAAATGAGTTAAATATCAAATCTGAAGATTCGAAACTGATGGCGACTCTTTTCGATCCTACGGGGGAAGGTGAAACTGTAGATGGAGGAGCTTTTGTGTATTCAATTCTATGCAGTACTTTGGAATGTTCGGATATTACTAGCGCACTCAATAAAATCCGCGTCAGGCTTTCGAAGGATGACGATGCAGCTCTAGATGACACAAAATTCAATTCATTCCAGAAAGACCTTATGAAACTTGATCCCGATAAATCGGGAAGCATATCGGATCATAAGCAGCTGAAATTAGCTTTGAAATCTCATTGGGACTTAAAACCGCAGGAGCTCACACTTATTGTGGGGTCACCTGTTTTTCGTATTAGTGATGCTGGCTCGGAGTCTTCTTCGGAGGACGAGGATGTGAAATCCAAAAAAAGCAAAAGTCTTTTGAGCAGTTTTCGTAGGCGTAGCAGCAGTGCGGTTGAAGCAAAGTTTAATTACCGGATTTTATTGGCCCTTCTTTCTGTAGGCCCTCGAAATAGCGAGTCGGTCAAAAAGTACATGCAATCCTTTTTTCAAGGTGCTCGCAGAAAAGGATTGTCGTTGAATGATTCAGAAAAGCTGTCTCAAACAAAAAGATTGAAAACGCGTGATCTCGTGAATGAGGTAATTGTTAAACTGGGGTTTCCATTAACATCCGAAGAGGTTTTCGTAATATTGAAAGAATTAGATTCCAATGCAAGCGTTGAGTCAAAGATCAACACAAAATCAGTTCTAGATTGGTTCAACAAGAACTTTGACTCAAACCCCGATTCAAAGACTTGCCGTTCTTCTTCTATGCAAGCATTCAACAAAATACTAGCCAAGAAGAGATCGTTATTTTCAAAATTATTCAAAAGCAAGAAAAGTAGTTCTGATAGAAATGCTTCTGATTCCGAGGAAGATGATGCATCTTTTTGCAGTCGCTTGAAGTTAGCCGAGGCATTGCGCAAGAGTTCATTCAAAGGACCCAATCAAATAAGACTGATTTTGGAACTAGCGGATGCGGAAATGACTCGTAAAGTCAGCAACTTGCATTTCTGGAAGACATTCTCAGACGGCGATGCTTCAAGTAATAGCGATGAATCAGACAGTGCAAGTGATGGGGAGAGTGATAACGAAATTCGTTTGATGAATGCTGTGGAAATTCATAATACATTGCAGAAATACGCCCAAAAGCTCCAAACCAAAAAGTCTAAATCAGCGCGCGGGGCTTTCACCAAGATGTTGATTGAACTGGATTCGGAAGAAGGGGTTGAAAAGGAGATTTTAGTCGATTTCATGCAAGAAAAATGTTTGTTGCGTAAAAATGAGGCGGATGCCATGGGTAACGCATTTACTGATAAGAATGGAATGATAGAGGTTGCTAGTTTTGTTTCCTTTGCATGCGATCCAATAGTGTCCTCGTTTCCTAATGACGTTGTGAATGCTCTTGGTACTCTTCGTCTGCAATTTCACATGTTGACAATTGACGCCCAGAAAGATAGACACGAAGGATTACTCAATGATAAAGTCGATTTAAAAGATCGCATCAAGAAGTTCATTAAGAAAAAGGGAAATAAAACTGATTTGAAACGACTCGTTGAGAACAAAGAAAGCGACGAGGCACTCCAACTGCTGGCTAAGAAATTTAAAATCAAGGTACCTCCTTCGGTGTTGTTCGAAATTCAAACCAAACTGGATAAGAAGAAAACGGGATTTGCCGATGGGAACAAACTTTGTGACCTTGTTTGTAAACTAAGTGGTGCAACCCTCGAAAGGAGTGTGAGACAAGAATTAATTTCAGAGTTCGCCCCTGAAGATGATTCAAAATTAGTTAGCTATTTCGCTCTCTCTCAAATTATCCAACCAGTTTTGTCAGTGCCTAGCCTCAAAAGAAAACTGAATAACTTGATGTCAATGTGCGAAGTCTCGGGAATAGATATTCGTTCTCTCGTGGAAGACAAGCAGATGAAAAGAAAGCCAGGCACTATCGCTGTTTCCAAGTTGCTTCAAGTGCTGCTGGATACCGGCTTTCCTCTTACATGTGAAGAAACGTCGGCGCTGCTAAACATGTGTTACATTCCCTCGCAACAGTCGACAGTCAAGTTTTCCAAACTATTTGAGACTAATGAGGATGATGAAAGTAGCCAAGACGACGAGAGTATAAGTGGATCTTCTTCGTCTGAGGCCGATAAGCGAAGTATGTCACCGACGCGCTTGGCGAAAAATCCATCAGCATGGCTTTCAAAGCTGCGTGGGAAACCTGAAGATTCTGATGACGATAATTCGACAGAACAAGTCAAAGGTTGCATTTTGTCCTGCAAATCTAGGCAAAGTTTCGAAAAGTCCATCACGCGAGACAATAAAGTTGATCTAATAAACGAATTGCGAGAAAGTTGCACCCAAATCGATGCTAAGAATACAGGAGTGATATCAAGCAAAGCTTTCCAGAAAATTGCTTCGAAAAGTAAATTTTTGAATAGTCTGTCCAAAGCAGAACTTCATGCACTACTGGAGTGTTTCGACGTAGAAAATAAACAAGTCGTATTGTACGAATCACTTATTGATATGTGCTATCCTTTGTGGACCGCGGATATTGCAAGCTTTGTCGCGATTATACGAAAGTCACTAGATAAAAAAACAAAGCCATTAGCGTCGCTGATAAAGAAGCACGCAGAGCGAGGAACTGTATCTCACCACGACGTGACAACCATTTTGACCAAGTTAAAGCTAGATATCAAGCGATCAGAGCGCACATTTTTGATGGGGGTACTGGATCCTCACAAGACAGGTAGGGTGAACTGCAATTACATGGCGCAGGTTCTTTCGCCTACTAAGTCGACATCTCTCGCTTCAAGGGTTAACCATGCGTTTAGTATTTTATCATCTCGGAAGGTATCGGTGGATTCAGTCATTGATAATTTTGCAGGAGATGATGAAGACTATCTAGATTTCCAGCGAATGGCAGATTTCGTATCATTTTTAGGCATTCCTCTGGCAAACATCGACCTCTGCTCACTATGTGATGCTCTTGATGAAGGGGAAGATCGGGAAAAAATATCCATAGATCGACTGGAAGCGTTCGTGAAGTCACAAGGAAAGCTGAAGGAGCCTAAAACGAAAAAGGCACACTCGGATTCCGATGAACATAACCATGACTCGGATTCCAATATGAGTGATAGCAAATCAAAAGTGAGTAGACATCCAAGTGATGCGTCCAGTATGTCATCTAGTGGAAAGAGTGTTTCTGATAAAGAAGACAATAAAAGCGTATCGTCCGATTCGTCCGGAGGAAAAAGTGGTTCTGACACTGAAGATGATAAAAGTGATATGTCGTCAATTCAGAGCAGTCATTCTGATCTGTCAGGATTCTCTTCCGATGCAAGTCCCAAAAAGTTTAAATCTAAGAAGCGTGCTGATTCCGATAACGAGAGTTTAGAAAGCCCTCCCAAGAAGATGTCCGCCACTGATGCTGCTTACAATACCGCATTGGAGAAAATGTTACGAAAAGCCTTTGTAATAGTGGACACTGATCGAAGTGGATATGTGGAGAAAAAAGAGATCGTGAAGGTTATGACTGGTCTAGGCAGGGATTGCTCCCATCGCGATATCGACGAGATGATGAGGCTGGGTGACAAAAATCACGATGGCAAGTTGGACCGCAAGGAGTTTGTGTCATTGGTGAATAAATTGGTGCGTCGAGGCCAAGGACAACTGAATCCTCAGCGAGAACAGGAAATCAGGGCGTTGTTTATTGCCATCGACACTGATCGAAATGGGAGTTTATCTATTGACGAGTTCTCTCGCGGGTTATATGAGTTGCTGGGTCACAAGTTGAAATCCACAGAAATGAAACGCTTAGTTTCTCTGGTAGATCGAAATAAGGACGGAGAGATTTCGTATGACGAGTTCATCGACATGGTTCGTACGATTGGAAGCAACTCCAAGTTGCCTTCCAAGGATGTGCAGATACTCAAGGACATTGCCCGCGGACCGGTGCCAGACGTGGCTTCTTTTCTTCGTACCTATATCGCGATGCCCACGAACGCTCGCCCTGGTGTAATGCAGGAACTGGATAAGTCAATGGACCATACTCTTGAAGTTGCGTTGCTTGCAGAGACCAAGGTGAAACCGAAGAAATCAACAACGTTCGTTATCAGTATGAAGGTGGCGAGGGGAATTCCTGTTATCGAGCCTACAGTAAACTTGAAAATTATCAACAGACGTGCGAGGATTTGTTTGTGGGAGAGTGGCGATATGTCCAATCATTTATTTGAGGAGCAAGATCAACGAAAGAGAACTCCATCTACTAGCATGGCGTTTGCTGGCAATGCTTATTCATTGAATGCTGCATGGATAGAGGCAGAAGAAGATGTTTGGAAATTTTCAACGACCTCCGACGCTTGTACGTTTGTCGTTCGTGTGTCAGATTCACTTCGGGATGAATGTGTTTCACGAGGTAACATGCTGAATCTTCTCGTGGAGCTCACAGCAACTGTAGAATCAGGAAGAGATACTGTGGAGGTTGGATGCGGCTGGTGCTGTGTGCAATTGCAGCAGTTGGAAAAAGCTGCAGCTACTTCGTATGCGGTTGATGCCCCTGTCCAAGGAGGAACCCCCACAGCCCCCTCGGATATTCTAGATATTGACGTGAAGACTAGAAGGTCTGGATGGCGAGCCATTATAAAGAAGGTCAGACCGAGTCTGGTAAAACCGGTCATAAGACTCAAATGTGTTGATGTGAAACATGCAAGTGGTGCTGTTAGAGATACGATTAGTGCATTGCCTCGTACCATTATCACGGCATTTACATCGTTGCCGTTGATACAAGTGTATCGAGACATGAAGATGCATCTTCGAGTGTCTCGGTCTGGCAATTCGGCGGTGGATGGAGTGAGATGTGATCCAGTTATGCGAATTTTCCCCCAGATTATGCAAGATGCGGATTTACTGTCATTGATATTCAAGAAATGGCAGAAAGGAGGAGGAGCTAGTATTCGCAACAAGGAGAGACGGATTACAAAATTTTCCAATTTGGTTCTTTCTTTCTGGCCTATGTTAGTGGCAATAGAAAGACGTCACTCTCAACCGGCTGCGGAATCGGGTTCTGCGTTGTTGTCTGCGAGTGCTAGGGATTTCCGAAGATCAACCAACCCGACGGCATTCTTCTCTTCAGTGCCGGACGAGTCAAAAGAAAATCCGAAACAAGACCAGAATAAGCCATCAGATCATGGAGGGGTTCTTATGTTCAAGCCATTCAACATCAACGAAACAGTAATGCTTTAAAATTATCATTCTTCTACTTTGTATTTGGAAAAGAGATTGTCAGGATTCGTCATTGCTTTGAATTCCAAATTATTTCCGCTGGGGTCTTTAAAAAACATGGTCCATTGCTCGCCGGGAAAACCTTTGAATCGGAGATGCGGTTGAATGATAAATTGAACATTTTCTGTTTTCAACTTGTCTGCTAGCTCATGGAACTGTTCCAAGGAAAGGCACACTCCAAAGTGCGGGACCGGCACATCATCCGCATCTACCGGATTGAAGAAGTCGACTCCACGATAGTCACTGTTAACTAGATGACACACGATTTGGTGTCCAAAGAAAGAATAGTCTTGCCACGTACGCGCAGACCTTCCTTCGACGCAGCCTAGAAGATCACCATAGAATGCTCGAGCTTCATCAAGATTGTTCACTGGAAATGCCAAATGAAACGGTTGCAATGATGCTGCTGTCAAATGACCAGATAACTTCGAGATTCGTTGCATTTTTGTGATTCGTGATTAGGATTTCACTGATTTGTCCCAAGAACTTTTGATGTAGACCCTGCATTTTGAGATGTCATCGTTGCAATTATGTACGTGGATGCCTGTGGCGTTGTCTTCTGTATATAGTGTCGGAAAGCATATGAAACATCACGGAAGATGGAATTCCCAATGCGCAGCTTTGATTTGGATACTTCTTTTCTCCCTCCTTCGTCTATTCATCGTGGTACATCCGATCTTCGTTGAAGGTGGTTGTCTATCTGCGGTTTCCATCGTGGATTTTTGTATAAGGACTTCTGACCAGAGACGCTTAGAATATCTTAGTGAAGCCTCCTTTGCGTCTTCTATCTCAATCACCCTAGGCATTTTTCTCCGTGCTGCCGTTCATAATCGGCCTGTTTATGCCAAACGAATGGTTGCGATACAATTTGTGGGAGTTTCAGCAATATGGATACTTGCTCTACTCACTTTTGTTCTCAAATACACAATATTGACTCAAAACTGGTTCCTTCTTGTTCACATCACACTTGCGATAGTTTACCTATTTTTCATTATTGTTTCCATTGAAACCAAGTGGCAGATCACGAAATCTGAAGGAATCATTCCAGTTCATTGGCGTATTTTATCACAAATGAGCAATCGGATTCATTTACTTACTAATTTTGTGGTTCTTGGGCTTGTTTGGAACTTGTTCCTTCATCTTTGGATGGCGGTGTATTCTATAGACTATTTTGTGTCGCCTGTTTACAATGCCAACGAGGAGGAACCGCAATTAAATCCGTTGGCATACACTTGCTGCGTTTCTGTGAGCTTTTTTATAGTTTGTATTGTTATTATATGGTATCATTCTTGGGAATCTATAGGTGTGCGACGGAGCGTTCCTTCCACTAATCAACTCTCTTTCTCCCCAAGTGGATTCTCGCCTTTAATGACATTCGACATTTCCCCAGATAATATGAGCCCTTTGTTATCTAATAGTGAAACTTGTTAAATTGATTTCGAAATGGTTTCAAAATGTTGGTCACCATCAATCAATTTCGTAGCATCCGATGCAAGGGTATTCTTCGAATAGAATTTGAAATAAAATATGCGACTTTGTCATAAAACAGTTACTTTAGCCATTGAATTTAACTCCTTATTGTGTGCAACCAATGGAGCTTCAAGTATCCATTTGAATCGGAGCACGCGTAGTCATCATGGGGAAATTTTCCAAGGAAAACCAGTGAGGTTGGAAGCTAGTGGATACTGTCCTATGTTTACGTTTTGCTCTTGTTCTTCCTTCAAGCGACCGTTTGCTGTTTTTGTTGTTCTTAGTTCAAATTGAAATGTTATGGCGCTACAAATGTGTGCTTCAAGTAAACCGAGTTACGGAAATGGTAATATTTTTAGAAGAGTGTTCATATTTGGAATATCATTGACCTGGCTCATTTGTTCCTGTTGATCAATGTCTAGCTTTACACATCTGCGGTCTGCGCACTTCATTTTAGTGTCTGCTCAATTCGTCCGTTGACTCCAGTGTCGAGCCTTCCGATCCACTTCCTTTCCTAATGAATCTTCAGTATCTACCGTATCTGTGTGTCCAACGTTCTTTCTTCCAGCATCAGACTTTCCGTCACTCTATCGTTTTGCAGATTTCATATTTAATTGAAACTGCAGTAATTATTATTTCTTTTCTCATATTTAAATTAGTCTCAGGGAATAGGACAAACTTGGTGAGCGCAATGTAGTATACACTCAATTGAAGAGACTATGCACTTTTTTTATTGCGATTCCCTTTTAACTTGGACACCAGGCCCAGCACCTTTAATTTTCTCCATGTGGTGCACAGAGTCAGCAGCTCCCAACACTGCAATAGTAAATCCCATGGAAACAATGGACACGAGAGGTACCACGTACATTGGCATGGCCTGTCTACGGGTTAAATGAGCAGCAGTGGTGCCTGCACATGTTCTCAGGGCGCGGAGGAAAGTCATTCTTATTAGGTGATTCGAACTGAGGCGTACTCTTGGTCAAGTATCAGGTGTCCTTTTGAATTTTGAAAATAAATATTTGGATTTTAACTCCTGGTACCTGGTACACTTTTTACAAGACTACAAGAAGAAGGGATAAGAATGTACAGAAAGTTGGTTTAGTTAGTATAAACCTTAAGGGCACATTATTTGGAACATCATTGCAGCGGATATTCTAGTTTGAACATTGTAGGACGAGACATTGCTTTTCATACTTTATAGGATGACTTCGAACAGGGAGGACATGATGACTCCCTCACTACTGCTAACCAGGCGGTAGCCGTTGAAAAGATGCTTCCCATCCCAATTGAAAGGCAAAAGCCCTCTTCAAAGTTCAAATAAGGAGGACGCCGTAGAGTGGTCTTTTAGACGCCAGAAATCCCAAATAAATCGCGGGTTTCTGTGTCTTCGGATGGCGGCGTATTCAATATGCTATTTTGGTGGCTCTACCATTTCATTCAAACAAGGAGAAGCCACAATTGAATCTGCAGGCATACATTCCGTTGAGTTTCGGGAGTTTTTTCATAGTTTGTAAAGATTTTCTATTGTATTGCGAAATCTAATGGAGTGTGTCTTCCACGAATCAATTGTCTTTCTCCCCCAAGTACATTTTCGCCATCTATGCATATATCAGTTTTGGAACTACCCCAGATAATCGTAATCCTTTGATAGGAAATAGTGAAAATTGTTAATTAGCGTTTGTATTTAGAAATACAATTTTTCAAAATGTCGGTCTCGCCGCTAATCAACTTGTGGACATAGTTTTCCTCGTGGTTCCAGTTCGTCGAATAGAAAGCAAGGGTTTTCTCCAATTGAAATAATATATGCGAGTCTGTCATATCTGGGTCGCGCATACCGTTGAACTCAACTCCTTGTTGCGTGCAACGAATGGAGCTGCGAGTATCCATTTGAATGGCCACATAGTCATCTCGGTTATCCTCCAAGCAAAATCCATAAAGACGTAGAAGATCAGCATTGTTAAGTGCTCCATAACTTATAAATAGCTGTGAATCTGCCTCTACATCGTTCAACGCACTAACAACAAATTCTTTTTTCTGGTGATCAAACCAGTGATGACAAAACCCTGGTGCAGAACGATTGCTTTCATGATTAAAAAAATCCAATACAGGCGCTATGGAAAATGGCATTTGTTCCTTTGAATTTGATATAGCACGTGACAGTAACACGGTCCAAGCCCATGCAAATTTGGGCGCCGATATATGTTCAAATTCCGGTTCAACCACATTAGAGTAGGTGCTCAATATCAATTGTCTCTGCTCTAATATCGCGCGTTCTATTGGTAGACCTCGTACTGAATCTAATGAGGGCCAAAATATAGGGACATCGATGTTTCGAGGGATGCTGTCTACGTGATCTCTTACATCGCCGACCGAATTATCCACGAGATCCAGAAGCTGCACCATCATTAAAACTGATCCCACGAACAATGGCTTGCCAATGACAGGGGTGTCTAGTTTTTTTGAATACTGAATCAATCGTTCGCAGAAATCAGGACGGCTCAAGTTATATGTATCATAAGCATTGCCTGCAGACATTGGGTACCATTTTTCTAAAGGAACTTTAAGCAATGTATCCCCTGCCTTTACATCTCTAAGCGCCACGACTCCTTGCCCAAATCCACCGAATTCTCTCACACCAATACGTTCACAAGTGGCTAACAAATGCTTCATTTCAAAATTAGCCCCCCTCCGTTTCAATTCACTTTTTTCTCGCACGTGAGTACACACAATCAATTTATTTACACACCCTCTTCTAGCAGGTAGTACAGAACAAGGAGATGGGCAAGCATCGATCGGATCCTGAAAAGGCCAAAAAGACCCCTGAAGAGAAGCTCGCTGATTTTCAAATGACAGTAATGGAGGCTATGCCCAGTACGAAAGAGATCCGGTCGCATCAAAAGAGAGCGAAGAAGTCATATGCTAGGTTTTTAAAGACTCTAGATTCGCTAGAATGGATGGATGAATTGGAAGAAAAGGCAAAGATGCCAAGGATATTTCTATTTTGGATAGCAGTATGTGTTTTAACCTTGTTGACGGTAATGTCGTTTTTTGTCAAGTTCATGGGACTTTTCATGACACGCTTCGTGGGTTTTCTATTTCCAACGTATATGTCTATTAAAGCTCTCATTTCAGAGGATAAATCTGATGATACGCAGTGGCTTATGTATTGGGTTGTTTACGCATTCTTTTCGGTGTTTGAACAAGTAGCACTGGGTCAGTCCTTGGGGCAAACTGGGCATCAGTCCAAGGTTTTGCCGCTGTACTTTCTTTTGAAACTTTCTCTTCTTACAGTATTACAGTTCTTCGGAGGAGCTGAAATACTGTACAAAATCACCATTCATCCAATCGCGTATGCACTCAAGGTAACTTTTGATTCACCGATGCTAAAGGGGTCCAAAAAGAATGAATAAAGAGAGTGCATTTTTATAAGAAAGATGCGTCTTTTTGATTAATAGTTAATAAGTCATATATACAATTGTTTCAATTGAAAACAAAAAATAAACTGATCTATAGGATGCATCGACCTTCTCTACTATCTATTTAGAATTATCTTCAATGATCATTTACATGAAATTGATGCATCAGATGGTTCGTCTCGACTGTTTGATTGAGAAAATCTTGTGACAATTAATTAATATCATGACTTTTTCCATTGAATCCGTTCATCTCCTAAATTAATAATCAAAAGCATAAGTTATGAAAATCAGCACATCTTTTAGTATTTGTTTTCAAAGTACAGTCGTTTTGGCAGATGTCAAATAACTTTTTTGAAAACATTTGATCTATGTCGAGCGTTTTCGTCATAGTTCATGGATTTTCCGTATTTTCGTCATTAGAATGTAATGAATGATCAATTATGTAGAGGATATAATAGGATCATTACTGTTGAAAAATGTAGCCGATAGTTGAGTTTGGGCACTGAATTTTGCCCATTGATGTCGGTGGTTTATTCGTCACCTGAAAGCCAAGAAGATGATTTAGTTTCTCCAACTTCTTTTACAAAGATTGAGACAGAGTCTCAGTTTCTTCTAAATTACACTGAAAGTAAAAAGATTAAGGAGGATGTGGCCTCCAATGAGCCGAAAGAAAACTGCAACGTTGCGTGCTCCCGAGTTTCGAAACGAGTTGTTACCGAATCCTTTCCTGTGCTAAGTTGGATGCCGTTCTATGACTTTAAGCAATTCCTGATTCGAGATATTATTGTCGGTATTACTCTCGCCTTTGTGATTGCGCCAAAAGGTGAGTGAATTTTTATTATTATGACAAGTACTGACAAACGAGATAGCCATGGCTCATGCACTTCTTGCTAATGTTTCGCCAATAAACGGTCTTTACACGGCGCTTATTTCTACCTTTATTTATGGATTCATGGGAACCAGTAAGTGGCTCAGTGTTGGAACTGGAGCCCTACCTGCGTTGCTATACGGCGAAGCCTTGAAAAATCTTGATCTATCAGAAGATGAGACAGGGAATGCAGGTTCACTGCTTACTTTTTACATTGCAATTGTTACAGTAGTTATGTTTTTCTTGAGGCTTGATGAACTGGTAGTGTTTATTTCCCCATCCGTTCTCTCAGCTTTCACCTCCACCTCTGCTTTCTTAATTGCAACAAGTCAAGTTAAATACTTGTTTGGTATTCACATAGATGCTTCTGGATTTGTTCAAACATATGTGGAACTTTTTGAACACATTTCAGAAACGAACACGGTTACTTTGGGACTTGGCTTATCGAGTATTGCGTTCCTATTGCTTTGTAAGAAATTTGCAGCAGTGGTTTTATCTAAATATCGTATACCTGATCCAGGAGCCATGTTACTAGTAGGCATTTCTGTAATATTAGTTCTTGAACTTGACTTGGAGTCTGAATACGGCGTCGAAGTGGTTGGTTATGTTCAACAAGGATTTCCTCCTCCTATTCTACCTTGGGCAGGTGTTTCGAGTCCTGAATTGCATTTAAAAGTTTTGGTTCAAGCTCTTATAATCGCCATTATTAATTTTGTTCTGCTAATAGCGATTGCCAAGAACTTTGCTTTGAAATCGAATAGCAACCTGCAGGTGAAGCAAGAACTGAAGGCCCTTGCGAGCATTAATACTGTTGGAGCGTTCTTCGGCACCATTGTTGCAGGAGGATCTTTCTCTGGATCTGCCATTCTAGCAAATTTAAAAGCAGCGTCCCTTGTCCATAATTTTGTGAATAGCGGTGTTACATTGCTGATATTGTTGGCATTGACTTCGGTGGTTGAATTAATTCCTCGATGTACTTTAGCAGCTATCATTATCGCGGCTGTACCAAGTCTTGTCAATTTCTCAACACCGAAAGAACTTTGGGCAGTGAAAAAACAAGATTTCTTTCTTTGGGTGGCTACCTTCTTCATTACTTTGTTTGCAGGCGTTCAATGGGGTATCATCAGTGGTACAGTCTTGTCACTTTTAGTTCTCGTCTATCGATTCTCTTCCAGTCAAGTCACCGAATTAGGTATCCTCCCAGGCACCACAATCTACAGGTCACTCTCTCGATTTCCTGAAACCAAAAGAATTCGGGGCATTCGAATGTTCAGAGTTGACACGTCATTGAGTTTTGCCAATTTTGAGAAGATCGAAGCCCAACTGTTTGAATGGCTTCATGGGGTGGTTGAAATAGACTCAGCTGATGTTGAGGTACTGGATGAAGTTGTGGTAGTTACACAAAGTAGTGTGCTGAACAAGAGTCTGTTTTCAGCACCATCAAACCGCATTTCAAACAATGAAAGCTTTGCATCTACATTTATTCTAAGTTGCGAGGCTGTGAATGACATTGATACAGCTGCAATAGAAATGCTACGCCGAGTTCACAGTCGATGCAAGGAGAAGAATGTGAGGTTGCTGTTTTCTGGGTTTAAAGTTTTAGTGAGAGAAACACTTTATGCTGCTCATATTGGATTTCAAAGTGCCAATAAAAAAGCCGACGAAAATATTCCTGCCCCTTTTGATCCAAATTGCTGGTTCCTGAATTTAAATGATGCTGTTTTGAACATTTGTTACAGAAATATTTGGCGTGCCAATCAAGTTGGACTTCAAATTCACGTTGATGACGGTGAAAGTGATATTTGTGCGACAACTGAAGTTCTCGCTAACGGGTCGCCGCGAGCATGGCAAGTTTCCAAAATCACTCAGAGTGATCCGCATCAGGTGGCCGAGGATCTGGAAAATTAGGAACTTTTTTAATTAATTAAAACTTATTTATTTCTTTTGGAAACTGCTATCTTTGACGCTTTCAATTTGGAATCTTCGAACCCTTTTTTGACAGTTTTGATAGCTTTCTCCATCATCATTGTTGTGATGACGCCTCCCATCTTTAAGTTATTTCGTACTTGTTTTATCTCAGCCTTGAATTGCATTTTATCATCGTGACTCCTACAGAGCCACCACATCGTAAATTCAAACATATCAACACTACTATTGCCATTGAGATCAATATGCTTCATGATCTCTTGTATTTTCGCCTTGGTAACTGTGATATTCAAATCAAAGGCCAGCTTTTGAAATTCAAGAACACCAATATCTCCACTGTGGTCCTGGTCGTATTTTTGAAACAAATTCGTTGCTTTGTTGATGAGTTTAGCATCTGCTGCAAGATACTTTCTAAATTCTGTTGCGTATGCATCCTCAGCCTCCATTCCAGCCCACCGATTTTTCATCCGTCGAGCCCATTCTTTTTCTTTGATAGCCTCTATCTTTCTCATTGCAGTTCTAGCAATAGCCCCATTGCGGACAAACCTGGATAGTTGCCGTCCACACAACTCTGCCTCTCGTTTTCTCACCGTGATTAGAATTTCTGAGTCATCCTGTACGAGCTGCTCAAGCTTGATTGGAAAGGACCATTCGGTCAAGCCAAGCGCTAGATCCTGCTGCTGGCGATACCTTGATGCGCTATGATGAAGCTTGTACAACCGCCATTCCATCTGCTTAATTCGTCTCAAGTCCCCCTGGTATAGTCCGTAGGCAAGTCGATGGTCATTGGTTGACGGAACTACATCTGGAATATTAATAAATCGCCTCACCTTTTCTTCCAGCAATTCGGCTTTGACTCGATTAGAAACTAGGCGCTCGATTGCATTGATTTTGGACATTACATTCTGGATCTCCCTGTTGATATGCTGAATCCTGTCATCTAGTTCGTCATCCGAAAAGTGTTGTGTAGCCACGAGAAGCCGTCCATACCTGTCTTTAACACTGAACATTCCCGACATCAAAATATGCGGGACGTTACGGTATCCCCATTGTTGTCGTTTGTGTTTCAATTGATGCTTCAAATTTGCAAGGGCCTGTTTGGCAGTCTTAGTTCTCTCCAAGACATGTTTCTTATATCGAAGCCGAGGAAGCATATCATAGAGACTGCACAAGTGATAGCAACTCTGAGGCTCATATTCGATATTCGCTCGCTGCACAGCACTTGTATGGCTACGCTGCCATTCACGCATCCTGCGGCATAATAGCTTGGCGTTGGATATCAATTCGCATCGGTACCACCTTTGTATAGTCATGGCACCGAGTCGCTGTAAACGATATCGGATTAGTACTCTTGATGCGTGGTACATTCTCCATCGGCATTCAATGATACGAGCAGATATGTATTTGTGTGTCCACACTCGAGCCAACTTTCCTCTTACAATACGTTGCACTTCTATAGAAGCGTTCACTTGAATAGTTCTTAATACAACCGACTTGGCTAGATAGATCCGGCATCTTGATTGAATGCACGTTGCCGCAACTCCACGATGGTAGTCTTCACGACGTCGAATGAGTTCGTTGCGTGCGGCATGTACACGAAACCAGCATTGAATCTTCCTGGCATTGATGTATTCCGAGTGCCATCTCTGGACTAACAAGCTTCGGAACCATGCCGCAATGCGTGTATTGGCCCTGGTCTCTCTCATGCGTTGTACCCATCGAGTAGATGTAAAACATCGCCAACAACATTGGATGATTATACTTTTGTTTTCTGATGTAGTGAGCCAAGCTTTAACTCCTTCGCTCTGTTTGCGTCGTTCCAGTCGCTCTTTCAAGGAAGTGGTTTGTCGCCGGGAAAGTCTGCCTCGAGCGATTGCTTGAAGCTTCGTGCAAAGATGTCGCTTTTTCGAAAGTCTCACTCGTTGATTCAATATTAAATAATGTCTGAACACTTTGCTTAATATGCGAGACGCATGATCGTGAACCGCAACTTGCAGTTTCATTGATTTAAGGAATTCCAGCCTTTTACGATAAAGAACCGAAGCTATTTTGAGGACGAACGGGGTATGTACTTGTATCTTACCATTTTGATTCCAGCACCCATGCGATGGAGTCTTTTCATTGTACGTGCTTTTTATAATACTGTTCTTCTCTTGTGTCAAAGTCATTGGAGGTGTGATTGGCGAAAGAGGAGCAACAGGAGTGAAATGTTGCTCCTCGTTAAGAATAACCAAGGCGCATCGATATTTTCTAATTAATTCGATCGAAGGTCTATTTAGTACTTTCCATATTTCACTCTCGGGACAATGAATGGAATAGTCCGTTGATCCAAGTGCATCCAACAACTGGTCCAGGTTCATTTGTAAAACGAATGGATTACGTACTAGTGTCGTAACTCCAGGGAGCAAGGAGGATTTAGAATAAAGATGAAAATATGAATTTGCAAAAGCGAGATCATACCGCATCTTTAACACGTAGTTCAAACCTCGCCACATATAGTTCAGGGGTGTTCGTGAATGATTCCATGTGTTGGTGGGAGTATTTAATTTTTTGAATGATTGAGTTCGATGCCGGCGTACGATAAGCTCAATGACCTGAATGCCAATTCTTTGGATTTCGCTCAGAGCTATGAAAAATTTTGGAGTGTTGAACCATGAATTCGGGAATCTTTCTACTAGTCCATTTCCCACCACTGTCGATAGATGAGCGAGCAATTCTTCACGTAACACGATATACTTAACAATCTCCAGATGGATTCCTGGGACGTCTTCGACGGAATCATCTTCCATCGTAATCTCGGGAGGATTTGCAATTGGTTCGCGAGGTTTTACAATTTCAATATCAGGGGTTGATTGAGTTTTTGAAGGTTGGACGGCTAACTTTTCCTTGGTGGCACAGAATCTCTTTATCTTTATTTCCATTTTATCCGCTCTTTCAGACGACGAGGAATCCCAATCGCGTTCGTGCAGCTTTTTAATATATTTCTTTTTTCTATTCTTTATAAGATTGCATGCATAGTTAACGTGTGGACCGAATAGAACCCTAAGAGAATTTGGAGATTTGCTGTTCAAATGCCATTTATTTGCAGGTAGTGGGTTTTTTAAAGGGGCATTTTTTATCATTTCTCCTTGTTTCTTAATAATTTCGTCGTCCATCGCCTGTTTTAAAGTGATTTCCTTCTTTGCATTTTGCATTTCCCTTTCCTGCAATGATTTTCGTCTCAGCGGGGAAAAGAAGGATTCATGAATGTGGTCTTTTCCTTCGTCATTGCTCCCCGTGATCCCATCACCACGGAAAAACCCAGACTCCATCTTCATTAAACCAACTAACGGAACTATTTTTTTTACTTGGTTTGTTTGGTCTTCAGATGACGACGCTTCGACCATTCTACGCGGAAGATTTGTTTGATTTTAACAATGTGAATCTAGATGCTCTCACTGAGACTTACAATATGCCTTTTTACCTGCAGTACATGGTGAAATCTATGGAGTACTTTCAGACAATGGAGGCGCCATCTGGAGCAGTGATGGGGTATAGTAAGTATTTAGAACTGTCAAAAATAAGATGCTGATTTCACGGTAGTCATGGGCAAGGTGGAAGGAAATGGAGAGAATTGGCATGGACATGTAACAGCTCTTACTGTGGCTCCTGAATACAGAAGACTCGGTTTAGCGAGACGACTAATGAAGAATCTGGAAGATATTTCAGAACATATGTAAGTTGTTTATTGCGTAAAATGTATGTTATTTGTAACTGGAATAGGCATAATTCTTATTTTGTGGATCTTTATGTCAGAAAATCCAACAGTTTAGCGATAAACATGTATACGACGTTGGGATACTCTGTTTACCGTGAAGTCATAGGGTACTACTCTGGTATAGATGGCGAGAACGCATATGATATGCGTAAAGCACTTGCTAGAGACACGGAAAAAAAGTCCATAATACCCTTATTAAAACCGGTTCACCCGTATGAGATTGAATAACTCATTTTTATTTTGGATTTTAACAAACAGAAGATAATTAAAATTTAACCCCCCCAAATGGATCAACCTACAACAACTATTAAACTTTTGAAATTCGAAATATGGCGACATAATATCTCTGAAATAATCTTCGAACATTGAAGA
>Ga0105054_10005030_pt1 | contig 19301 bp, 20 predicted proteins | sample BON02_FD_78091 | JGI IMG/M metagenome (GOLD analysis project Ga0105054, IMG submission 78091) | Freshwater microbial communities from Lake Bonney liftoff mats and glacier meltwater in Antarctica - BON-02 (megahit assembly) | ecosystem: Environmental > Aquatic > Freshwater > Ice > Glacier...
AACACGGGTCGAGGAGACCAACACGGCCCTTGAGGGTCGCTGCCCCTTTTCGTCGAGGGAATCCAATGCTCGCCCGAGCCCGTTGACGTAGATGGCTCGGTAGGCGTCCTCGGTGCGCGAGCTCGCAGAGAGAGCAATGACGAGGTGCCCCAGGTCGAGGTCCGGAAGGCTCGGAGCCTCACGAGTGAGGTCGGCCGACACGCCAATGAGCGGCGGTGGAACACGGGCGGCGTTGCGTCGGATGGCGACCACACGATGTCCCAGTCCCGCAAGGCGCAATCCGATGTCGGCGCCAAGGTCGCCGCAGCCCACGAGTAACACGTCTGGAATCATTCGAAAAGAGTACGACAAGACGACTCGACCGGAGCCGGACCGCCTGACCTGCGCGATATCGGCACTCGAATCGGGGCGGATGTGAGCGTTATCGGCTACGTAGCGGTCAGGGCACCAACAACATCAGCGTGCGCATAATGCCGGATCACGAGCGGGCGGTGGCGGGTTCGGACGATGCCACTATGAGCGGGTGAGCATTGATCTGTGGCTGATCGTTGACGGTGAGCCGTACAGAAAAAGCGCGGGCCACGACTTCGTGGACCCTCCGATCGAGAACGGAGTCAACATGCCTGAACGATTCGCTCGGGGTACACGCGAGAAGGTTCGCCGAGCGGCCGAGCTGGCCGAAGCGGAGAACGCATCGATGGTCGAAGTCGAGCACCTCCTCACCGCACTCGTCGACCCGATCACCGATTCGCTGGGACAACGCCTAGAAACTGCGGGCCTCTCGGCACCCGCCATCAGGGCTGCCCGCGATCGTGAGTTCCACTCCGCACTCGCGCTCGTCGGCGTCGACACCGAGCGACCGTCGCCGAGCGCAGCACCCCGCCAACGGCGAGGCCGAACCACGAGTTTCGGGCCGTCAGCAAAACTCGCGCTGGAACGAACGCTCTCGATCGCCGCTGAAAGTGGTCAACGACGAATCACCACCACCACCACCCACCTCGCCACTGCGATCGTCAGAGCCGACGTCGGCATCATGCCCCGACTCCTCGACGAACTCGGCACCAACGGCAACGACCTCGAACAGCTGCTGCTGGGTTCCCAATGACAACCGCATCGATCTGAGCCGCACATCGATCATCGAGCCGCCCGCTGGCCATACAACCGAGTTCCGCTGAACAAGACCGAAATTCGAACCGCAGAAGCCGGCTGACAGTCGGTACTCGCAGAGCAAATCGGAATCGGTCTCGGCACCGCTGCGGGGTCAGTGGTCAGCAATATCGCGCACCTTGCGATCCATGCATCCGTGAGCGGGTCTCCGGTGTAACGGTGCGACATCGGCGGATAATTGTTCTGCTCACCGGGTGCTCGACGTGTGAGCGGAACTCCCGCCCAGATGATGGTGACAACTTCAGCTGTTCCGACGATGGCTCGTTCATCTCGCACGTAGCAACGCTGCGTACAACGTGAGGCCCGGTCCGAAGGCGATGGCGACCACGTGTTGGCCAGCGACGATCTCGCTGCGGCGGCTCAGTTCGTCGAGGACCAACAAGGTCGTTGCCGAGGAGCAGTTGCCGTGTGTCCGCAATGTGTCACGTGAAGCAGCGACCGCTTCCTCTGTCAAGTCGAGTCGGCGAGCGACCGTGTCGATGATTCTCGGTCCGCCCGGGTGAATTGCCCAGTGATCGACATCTGCAACGGTCAGCTGATGCCGGCCCAGCAACTCCGTGGTGAGCGGCAGGACGTGGCGATCCAGCACGCTGGGTACCTTCGCGGACAGTCGCATCCGAAACCCGAGGTCGGTGACGCTCCACGTCATCAGATCTGCCGTCGAGGTGTCGGTGCAGGCGATCATGTCGACCAGCTCCAACCCGGGTGCGTCGGGGACGATGACGGCTGCGGCAGCCGAATCGGAGAACAATGCGTGGGCGACGATCTGCTCGATGTCGTCGGTCGGTGGTTGGATGTGCAGACTCGTCAACTCGACACACAACAACACTCCGACCTTGTCTCGCGCCGACGCTGCGTCAGAAGTGGCCGCCAGCGCCGGCAGCGCGGCATAGCAGCCCATGTGGCCGATGTGCAGCCGTTGCACCGAATCTTTCATCCCGAGCTCGCGAGCAACCAGAATGTCGACGCCGGGGGTGGCGTAGCCAGTACACGACACGACAGTCAGTAGATCCACCTCTTCCGGCGTGACACCGCACGCGTCGAGGCCGTTCTGGACGGCAGCACAGGCCAAGGGGACGGCGAGTTCGGTGTGTCGGAGCATCCTCGCACCCGTCGACGCTCCCGAGAGATCCTCGACGCGCGGGTCGACGGCAGAGTGGCGACGGTCCACTCCGGCCATGCGCCAGACGCGTCGCGCCAGCCGACTGTCGGAGAAGTGGCCCGAGAAGAACTCATCCCACGCTTGTTGTTGATCGAGTGACGGAGGAAACGACGACCCGAATGCGACGACGGCCCCGCTCACCACGGCCGCCTTCCGAGGCCGACCTCTGCGTCGACACCCAGCGCGAGGGCGCCGAGCACATTCGCCGAGATGTCACTCGAGGGCGGCATCATCGCACCGCTGCGTGCATCACGCAGAATGCGTTCAGGGGATTCGCCACCAGGCAACACTCCCAATCCACACGCCCCCGTCAGACTTTCCGCAACCGCGAATGCTGTGTGGCCGGCAACGGGTTTCGCCCGGTACACCGCCCGCACCGTGTCTGGCAGGCCGGATTCCTCCACGACGCGTCGTGCAGCGTCCTCGACCACGAGTTGAGCGGCGGCCACCTGAGCCTCGGCGCACCCGATCCGCTGACGGACCCACGGCGGCGACGACGACAGCGCGACGTCGCGCAGCTCAGCGTCTTCGCGCGGAGCCGTGACGATGGATTTCTGTGAGTAGGCCACGGCCGCGTCGAGCGCTCCTCGTACGGACCCCGACATAGACAGCTGCGTACGACGCCACCACCCACTCTGGCATCGTCTCAGCCCCCTCTCGTTCGTAGGTCGTGCGGTTACCGGAGAGACGCGATCCCGACTTGCGCTCACCGATCGCCACGCCGTACATCGCTCCTGCCGCGACGCGACGAGGGATCTCGTCGCGCGCAGCGAAGAACGAATCGGGCTCACCCAGCGCCACCGCCACGTCGTCGGGCACTCCGGCAAGCGCCCGGTGACGGACGCATTGACGTTGAACAACAGAGCCGACGATCCACTCGTGGCGCCGAGGCGCATGGCGACGCTCACATAGTCGGCGAAAGAGCCTCCCAGCCCACCGAGGCGTTCGGGCATGAGCAGACTCAGCAGCCCGCTGTCACGCAAGTCGTCGGTGTCGCTGGCGGGGAATCGATCGGAACGGTCGTTGTCTCCGGCGCTTGCAGCCCACGGAGCAGCCAATCCATCCGCCAACAACCCGCATTGCAGCCCCAGACGATCGGTCACGCCGCCTTCTTTCCGAGGCCTTGGTACACGGCACGCGTCGAACGGGTCCGGACCATCCGAACGCCACGGCGTCGGTCGGTCAGAAATCTTGCATAGTCGGTCGCAGATGGCCGAAGACCCCAGACGTCCAACATGACATCCTTCTCGGCGAAGAGACGCTGGAGTCGTTGCGGGTTCACGAACAGACAAGGGTCGTGAATCCCCCGAGGTGGTCCACCTGGCAGTCGCTCGGCGATGGTCACCAACAAGAACTTGGCCAGTCTCGTATCATTGATCGTGTCGATCACCACCGTTCCACCCGGCCGCAGAACCCGACAGATCTCACCGACGACCTCGTCGAGAGATGTGACGTGTTCGAGAATCTCGCCAGCGATCACCACCGAGGCGCTCTCCGACGCGATCGGAAGAGCCGACGCATCCGCTCGCAGAGGCGACACGCCGTGAGCGTGGGCATGGCCGAGTGCAGAGGCGACCAGATCGACGCCGACGTGGAGGTACGCCGACATCGATTCGGCCATCAGGCCGCCGCCGCAACCGACGTCCACCAGAATCTCATGCGGGCCAGCGGACGCTGGGATGAGTGATCGACGTGAGGCAGCCAGCCAATGCAGTGCAGCAAAGTCACCTTCGGGTTTCCACCACTCCTCGGTCAGGTCGTCGTATTGGCCGATGTCGTTCCGAGGTCGTCGAGAGCGCACAGAGCCGACCTGACTGGACACCGTTGATCGAAAAGACCGCACGCCGCAGGATGCCTCGATAGATCAATGACCAAACAGCCAGCGATCTCGGAGTGAATCGAGACCGGGCCTGCGTTGACCACCAAGCCGTTCGGCTGGCAACGCATTGGGACCTCTTGCGGTCGAGTTGCGAAGGACTGCGTCGGTCTGAGGTGGCGTGATTCTCGAGTCCATCAGACTCCCGGCGCCGACATCGAAAGCACCCTTCGGTTGGGGGTCGGACCCCGCTGGCGGGATCAGTGGTGATGGGCTCGTCGTCGGTCCGGATGCTGCGATGGTCGGCTCGAGGAGCGATGAGATGTTGATGATTTGGATCCGAGACGTACAAGAAGCCGCCTCGCACTCGGACCCTCGCACCACCATGCGCTACGAAAGCGGACGCGGATCCCTCGACCGGCACCTCACCTCCATGGTGGCCACTTTCGTCGCCGGCGCCAGCCGCTGACACCCGACCACCCACATATCCACACGGGCCACCCATATCCACACGGGCCACCCATATCCACACGGGCCACCCATATCCACACGGGAGGGATGTCCTGGGGTCGTGCATCATCGGACTGCCGAGCAAGCGTCCTCCCATGCCAGCAGTATTGAGACCGACGTCGACAGCGTCCGTTGACGGACACGTCGACCCCGAGGTGGCCGTGAATATCGGACGACTCCACTGACGACGGTGCCCGACATCTGTGACCATCTCGACAAGGCGCAACGCTCATCGTCATTTACACACCACTGGCGTGGAGATTCTCGCCGAACGCTCACCATCGCCGCTGTCGTGCAGCCGGTCCCGATCGACGCCGGTGCACTCGATAACGCGCAGGCCCGACAGGGCATACCGGTAGCGCTCATCGGCACGTATGTAGGTAATCGTGTCAAGGGGAATCTGAGAAATATGGGCGTGTGCGGTCATGGCTCCTCGGTTCGGGCGCGTTCGGTGAGCATGTCGAACAGGTCGACGCGGTGGTGTTGTTCGCGTTCGGCGGCGTGAGCTCGTTGGGATTCGAGGACCGGCGTGAACGATTCGATGACCGAGGCGAATCTCGACCTTCCCATCGACGCGATGAACGAATTGGAACTCGGGCGATCAGGTCATCAGGTACTCCCTTTCGAGCCCCGGCGGGGCATCACACAGAGTCCCTCACCAACCACCCACCGTCCATCAGAATCAACAGGGATTACCCCCAGATTCTCACATCTGATCGTGCTCGACTGGACGGTTGGGAAGCATCCTCGATGTGCGCACAACTGAGAGCCGCTGAACTACTGACTCGAGATTCAGGATTCGCCGCAGGTTCTCGTCAGTCGCTCCACCGTGCACAAATTACGATCGACCAAGAATGCGCATCGGTTCGGGTCCTCTCGGATGACGACGTCGTCGTCGGGATGGGTTGCGTCATCGGCGATGGTGGCTGGTGCTTCCACATCAACGACATGGCGGTGCTTGCCGAGCACCAACGTCGCATGTTCGGAGACGCCCTGCTCATGTAGCTCATCGAGCGCAACACGACTGCCGGTCCCGCAGGGCCGTACATCTCGCCTCTTGCTGACGAACCCGGACGTCGGCTGTACGGGCGGCATGGTTTCGTGCCGACCGCGCCGGGTTCGATTGGCATGAGGTTGGTTCGGCCTCGGCTCGGCGGGGGCAAGCCGAGCAGTAGTCTGTCGACATGGCAAAAACGACAGTCCAACGCCTCCTCGATGCTGGTGTCGAGTTCTCCGACATCTCGCGCAAGCAGGCCGAGTCCATTGTGAGGTCGCTCGTCAAGGCTGGCGAGGTTCGTCGCACCGACACCGAGAAGGCTGTGCAGAGCTTGCTCGAACGCGGCCGTGAGACCTCCGATCGGGTCAGTGACAACGTCCAGCGCGAGGTGTCGAAGCAGATGACCTGGCTCTCCGAGCGCTTCGATGAGCTCGAAGACCGCTTCGAGGACCTCGCCGAGAAGATCGCCGATCGCGTGAAGCACGACATCGGCGTCGTGCCCGCGCCAGCCGAGAAGGCTCCTGCGAAGAAGGCCCCGGCAAAGAAGAAGGCGCCCGCCCAGAAGGCCCCGGCAAAGAAGAAGGCCCCGGCAAAGAAGAAGGCGTCCGCCCAGAAGGCCCCGGCAAAGAAGAAGGCCCCGGCAAAGAAGAAGGCGCCCGCCCAGAAGGCCCCGGCAAAGAAGAAGGCGCCCGCCAAGACGGTTGTCGCCCCGCCAAGCACCACCAGCTGAGCATCGATGGGGGCTCGTCGACGGCTCGACGCCGAACTCGTTCGTCGTGAACTCACGACGAGTCGAACCGAAGCGCAAGCGTTGATCGCTGCCAACCGGGTACTCGTCAACGGCTCCATTGCCGACAAATCGGCGCGCCAGGTTGCGCCGGGCGACGCGCTCGTCGTCGACGGGCCACCAGCGCGCTTCGTCGGTCGTGGCGCCGACAAGCTCGACCACGCCCTCGACGCATTCGGTATCGATGTCCGTGGTTTGCGGGCCCTCGACGTGGGTGCGTCTACGGGTGGATTCACCGACTGCCTGCTGCAGCGAGGCGCTGACCATGTCGTGGCGCTCGACGTCGGGCACGGCCAACTCCACGAACGAATTCGAGCCGATCCGAGGGTCACGAACCTCGAACGTCACAACGTCCGCCACGCCGATATCGACCAGATCGGTGGGCAGGTCGACATCGTGGTGGGCGACCTGTCGTTCATCTCGTTGCGGCTCGTGGTCCCGACGCTGACCCGACTGTGCCAACCTGGGTCACCAATGGTGCTCCTCGTAAAACCTCAATTCGAGGCCGGCCGGCAGGAGGTCGATCGCGGTCGCGGCATCATCACCGATCCAGCGATCCACGATCGGGTGCGCGCGGAGATCGACGAGGCAATCGTGGCAGCCGGATGCGATGTCATCGGATGGACCGACTCGCCGATCACGGGCGCCGACGGCAACCGCGAGTTCCTGGTGCACGCCACCACAGCGATCGGCGACCCAGCATGACCAGTGTCGCAGTGGTCGCCCATCACGAGCGCTCCACGGCCCGAGCGCTCGCCGAGCAGGCAGCCCAGTGGTGTATCGATCACGACGTCACGTTCTGGATGCCGGTCGAGGACGCGCAGGCACTCGATCTCGGTGGGTGTGCGAGCGAGCGTCCCATCGCGGAAGCCGACCTGGTGCTCAGCCTGGGCGGCGACGGCACCATCCTGCGCAGCGTGCGGCTCCTCGAAGGTGCGCCGGTGCCCGTGCTCGGCGTCAACCTCGGATCGCTCGGCTATCTCACCCAGGTCGAACCGGACCGGCTCGCAGAGTCGCTCGACCGATTCGTCGGCGGTTCGGAGCCGGATGCATGGCGGCTCGATCGACGCATGATGCTCGACGTCGCCGTGAACGGCGTGGTGGTGGGTCGTGCTCTCAACGAGGCCGTCGTCGAGAAAGCCGAGTCGGGCCACACCGTCAGATTGCTGGCACGCATCGACGGCGAACCGTTCACCTACTACGCGGCGGACGGCCTCATCGTGGCCACACCGACCGGTTCCACTGCGTACTCGCTGTCGGCTCGGGGACCGGTCGTGTCGCCACGCCATCGGGCGATGCTGCTCACGCCGGTGTCGCCGCACATGTTGTTCGACCGCACACTCGTGCTCGACCCGTCGGAGACCATCGAGATCGAGGTCTCGGGACACCGCTCGGCCGAACTCGTGCTCGACGGTCAACCCGTCGGCTCACTCGCAGACGGCGACGTCGTGGCGTGCTCCCCATCAGAGTCCACGGCGAACTTCGTCCGCTTCGGCGACGAGCGCTACCACCAGATCCTCAAAGCCAAGTTCGGCCTCGCCGACCGCTAGCGGCTCGGATCGACGGGACGACCTCATCCACACAACGAGTCGCAACCGAAGAGGATGCCAGCGTGAACGTGCCCACCCCAACGCAACCAGTCGTCACCGAACCGGCCTCGGCCTGCCGACGACTCACGGACTTCGAGGACTCAACCGGATTGTTCATCGTGAACGACGGCGTCATGGGTGGCCGATCGAACGGGTCGTTCGATGTGACGGACTCGGTGCTGTCGTTCGCCGGCGACGTCGTGACCGCCGGCGGCGGCTTCACATCGGTCAGGTTCCTGCTCGCAGGCGGCGAGATGTCGGGCTCGAGCAGCGTCGCACTCCGAGTGCGCGCCGACGAGCGCGTCTACGGGCTGTGGCTCGAAGACGACGCTCGGGCCGACGGCCGATCCGTCGTACACCGAGCAGAGCTCGACACCACCGGCGCAGTCGAGGACGGCTGGCAGGTAGTCACCTTGGCGTACGCCGATCTCACGCCGTCGGTGTTCGGACGCAGCGTCGATGCACCGCCGTTCAACCCCGACACTGCACGCGAATTCGGGATCAGCATCGCCGACGGGACCGACGGTGAATTCGCTCTCGACATCGACTGGATCGATGTCTGTAACGAGTGAGCTGTCTGGCGAAACCTTAGGATCTGCTGCACGTACTCGCCGGCGGAGAAGGGCCTCGCCGACAGCTGAAACTCGGAGATGACACCGTGCTCACCGAACTCCACATCGAGAACCTGGGTGTCATCGAACGCGTCGAGATCACCCTGGGCGCCGGACTGTCCGCCGTCACCGGCGAAACCGGGGCTGGCAAGACGATGCTGGTCGAAGCGATCGAGTTGCTGGTCGGAGGCCGGGCCGACACCTCGGTGGTGCGCCATGGCGCCGCGGAGGCACGCATCGACGGCCGATTCGTCACCAGCGACGGCACCGAGCGGGTACTCACCCGCGTGATCCCGGCCGAAGGGCGTTCGCGCGCCTACGTCGACGGTCGCCTCGCCACCGTTGCCTCGCTCGCTGACATCGCCGCTGACATCGTCGACCTCCACGGCCAGCACGCTCACCAGTCGCTGCTCTCGACGGCCACCCAACGAGCGGCGCTCGACGAGTTCGGTGCGATCGACCTCGGCCCGCTGCGCGCTGCGAGGGCCCGACTCACCGAGATCGACGCCGAACTCGCAGCACTGGGCGGCGACGAACGGGCCAGGGCACGTGAGATCGATCTGCTGCGGTTCCAGGTGGACGAACTCGACACCGCCAACGTGGTCGATCCCGGCGAGGACGAAACCCTCGACACCGAGGAGACCGTGCTGGCGGACGCAAGCGGTCACCGTGAGGCGGCCGCAGCGGCGGTGGCAGCGCTCGCCGACGACGGGGGAGCGCGCGACGGCCTGGCGAACGCACTCGGCGCCATCGACGACCGATCACCATTTGCCCAGCAGGCGTCGAGACTGCTCGATCTGCTGGCCGAACTCGACGATGTCGTCGCCGAAGTTCGCACCGACGGCGAATCGATCGACGAGGCACCCGAGCGACTCTCCCAGATCCGTGAACGCCGCCAGACGCTGAAGAATTTGCGCCGCAAGTACGGCGACGACCTGGCATCGGTGATGGCCTTCCACGCCGAGACGGTCGATCGGCTGGGCGAGTTGGAACAGTTCGATCGACGCGCAGCGGAACTCGACGAGCAGCGCCAGGCTTTCCTTGCCACCGAGCGCGTCGCTGCGGAGTTCGTCGGGCGCAGCCGACGCGAAGCGGGCCCACGCCTGGCCGCAGCCGTCGAAGCAGAACTCCAGCGACTCGCGATGCCCCACGCTGCGCTCGCGGTCGAAGTGGGCGACCACGTCGACGACCATCCGGGCGATCGTGTGCAGTTCCTGCTGGCCGCCAATCCGGGCTCGCCGCTGCTCCCGTTGACCCGGGTGGCATCCGGTGGCGAGCTCGCGAGGGCCATGTTGGCGCTCAGGTTGGTGTTGTCGTCGACGACACTCGACGGTGCCGCCACCACGTCGGACGGTGGGCGCACGTTGGTGTTCGACGAAGTCGACGCCGGCATCGGAGGCACCGCGGCACACGCCATCGGCGACGCGCTCGCCGAACTCGGCCGGAGCCATCAGGTGCTGGTGGTCACCCACCTGGCACAGGTTGCAGCTGCTGCGACGAGCCAGATCTCGGTGGCGAAGTCGGTGCGCACCGGCCAGACCTTCGCTACAGCGGCCCCGATCACCGGCGATGAACGGGTGGTCGAGATCGCCCGGATGCTGTCGGGTTCCACCAGTGCATCCGCGCTCGAGCACGCCCGCGAACTGCTCCGCTCCTGACCCCGGCCCGTACCTGAGCCGATCACATCGCGGGTCCGACCCCTGTTGTAATCGCAAGGAAGACCCTGCGGCCACCGCGCACGGGGTATGGTGATCCCCCGTCATGGTGTCGCACGACACCTGGGTAGTGGCAGCGATGTCGAGACGGAGGAATGGTCGAATGACGAAGCACATTTTCGTGACCGGAGGTGTTGCCAGCTCGCTCGGCAAGGGCCTGACCGCATCGTCGCTCGGCCGGCTGCTGAAGCTGCGTGGTCTCCGCGTGACCCTGCAGAAGCTCGACCCGTACATCAACATCGATCCGGGCACGATGAACCCGTTCGAGCACGGCGAGGTGTTCGTCACCGACGACGGCGGCGAGACCGACCTTGATCTCGGCCATTACGAACGCTTCATCGACGAGACGCTGTCGCGCAACTCCAACGCCACCACCGGTTCGATTTACCAGGCAGTGCTGGCCGCCGAACGCCGCGGCGATTACCTCGGCAAGACCGTGCAGGTGATCCCGCACATCACCGACGAGATCAAGCGACGTATCTTACGTGTGGCCCACGACGACGTCGACGTGGTGATCACCGAGGTCGGCGGCACCGTCGGCGACATCGAAATCCTGCCGTTCCTCGAAGCGATCCGCCAGTTCCGCAACCTGGTCGGCCGAGACAACGTCTGCTACATCCACGTCACCCTCGTGCCGTTCATCGGTCCGTCGGGCGAGCAGAAGACCAAGCCCACCCAGCACTCGGTGACCGAACTGCGCAGCCGTGGCATCCAACCCGATGTCATCGTGTGCCGCAGCGAGGAGCCGCTGTCCGACGACCTCAAGCGCAAGATCTCAAGCCTCTGCGACGTCGAAGAGCGAGCCGTCGTCAACGCTGCCGACGCCAAGAACATCTACGAACTGCCGCTGATCCTGCACGACGAGGGCCTCGACGATTTCGTGTGCGAACTCCTGCGCATCGAGGGCGAGCCCGATCTCCGGTATTGGGAGCAGTTCGTCGCCAAGGTCGAAGCCGCCACCACGCCGGTGCGCATCGGTCTGATCGGTAAGTACATCGAGCTCCCCGATGCGTATCTGTCGGTGGTCGAGAGCCTCAAGCACGCCGGCTTCCACCATGGCGCCAACGTCGAGATCGTGTGGATCCAGTCCGAGAGCGTCGAAGGACTCCTCGCCGCGGGTCAACTCGATCATCTCGACGGCATCGTGATCCCTGGTGGGTTCGGCTCTCGCGGTGTCGAAGGCAAGATCGCCGCCGCTCGCTACGCCCGCGAGGAGGGTGTTCCCTGTCTCGGGCTGTGTCTCGGCCTGCAAGCAATGGCGATCGAGTTCGCTCGCGACGTCGTCGGGCTCACGGACGCCAACTCCACCGAGTTCGACCCCACCACCCACCATCCCGTGATCGACCTGATGCTCGAACAACGCGGCATCGAGGACAAGGGCGGCACGATGCGCCTGGGGGCCTACTACGCCGTGCTCGCGCCCGGCTCGCAGGTTGCCGAGGCCTACGGCGAACCGGTGGTCAGCGAACGCCATCGCCACCGCTACGAGTTCAACGAGCGCTACCGCAAACAGCTAGAAGACTCGGGTCTGTGGTGCTCGGGCACGTCGCCCGACAACCGGCTCGTGGAGTTCATCGAACTGCCGGGGCACCCCTTCTGGGTGGGCACGCAGGCGCACCCCGAGTTCAAGAGCCGACCCGATCGGCCACACCCGTTGTTCCGGGAATTGATCGCCGCTGCACTGGCGCGACGAGCACTGACGAATCCCCAGTCGGTGACCGCGCCGCTGCCCGCACCCGTCGACGAACGGGCCAGCGATCCGTCGGCGTCGCTCACGTCGTGACCGGATTCCGCCGGGTGTCCGAGCGGACCCTGCACGAGGGCTATGTGTGGAACCTCGCGCTCGCCGAGTTCGAAGCGCCGGACGGTTCCACCTTTACACGTGACATCGTTCGCTCGCCGGGTGCCGTTGGGGTGCTTCCGCTGGTCTTCGACGCCGAGGGCAACCCGTCGGTGGTCCTCGTGTCGCAGTACCGACCGCCGTACGAGCGCACGATCATCGAGATGCCTGCCGGCATGCGCGACATCAACGGAGAAGACACCGCCGAGGTCGCCCGCCGCGAGTTGATCGAGGAAGCAGGCCTGCAGGCCGGTCACCTCGACCTGCTCACCGAGATCCTCCCGTCGCCCGGCATGACCGATTCGGTCACCACGTTGTATCTGGCAACCGAGTGCACCCCGGTGCCCCACGATCGTCAGGGGCCCGAAGAGGAGCACATGGAGTTACTCCATCTCCCTCTGGTCGAGGCCGTGGCGATGGTCGAACGCGGCGAGATCACCGACGCGAAGACGGTTGTGGCGCTACTGCTCGCCGACCGACGCTTGCGCGCTTCGGATCACCCGTACGTCTGAGGCCACGACATGGCCCGCCCGATGCTGCCGATCGAGGTGGAAGAGTTCCTGTCATGGATGGTGGCCGAGAAGGGCCGATCGGCCAACACGATCGCCGCGTACCGTCGTGATCTCGGCGCCTACGGCGAGTGGTTGACGATGCAGGGCACCACCGTGCTCGACGTGACCCATCAGCAGCTTGTTGCCTTCGTCGGCGCACGTCGGGCGAGTGATGCAGCGACGTCGTCGATCGCCCGACAGTTGGCTGCGATCCGGATGCTGCACCGTTACCTGTCGATCGAAGGTGAGCGACGCGACGACCCCGCCGCCGAACTCGAAGGGGTCCGAGTTCCCTCGGGGATCCCCAAACCGCTGAGCGAAGCGCAGGTGACGAGCCTGCTCGACGCCGTCGTGGTGACCGAACCGATCCACCGTCGCGACCTGGCGCTGATCGAGTTGCTCTACGCGACCGGAGCCCGGATCTCCGAGGCGGTCGGTTTGTCGATCGGTGAGATCGACCTCGACGCCCGTCTCGTGCGGCTGTTCGGCAAAGGAGCGAAGGAGCGCATCGTGCCGTTCGGGTCGACCGCGGCGGCGGCGCTCGACGACTGGTTCTCGCCGAGTGGTCGGGCCCGGATCGTCCCCGACCAATGGCGCAGGCGGGACGACGCCGAAGCGGTGTTCTTGAACACCCGAGGTGGGCGGCTCACCCGTCAGGCAGCGTGGCAGGTGATCAAGAAGTACGGGGTCCGCGCAGGCATCGGCGACGAACTCTCGCCACACGTGCTGCGCCACTCGTGCGCGACCCACCTGTTGGATCACGGCGCCGACCTGCGAGTCGTCCAGGAGATGCTCGGTCACGCATCGATCTCGACCACGCAGATCTACACCAAGGTGAGCCAGGAGCGGTTGTGGGACGTGTACCGCTCTGCGCACCCGCGGGCCACACTGGACCGATGAGCCAAGCGAATCTTGTGTCGAAGGTCTGGCACCTCGCGGCGCGCTTCGTGACATCCCTACCCCCGACCCCGCCATCGCTCGACGACGAGATGTGGGTCGACGACCAGTTGCTCCCTGGCGAGCGCACACTGTGGATGCAGTTGTCGAACCAGGACCGCCGCCACAGCGCAGCGGTGGCACGACGCTTCGTCGAGTGCCGGCCGATGGCAACCAGGGCCGAGATCGCCGGCGCGATCCTCCACGACGTCGGCAAGATCGAATGTGACCTCGGCACGTTCGGAAGGGTCGTCGCCACGCTGGTGGGACCTCGCACCCGATCGTTCGTCGCCTATCACGACCACGAGGCGATCGGCGCTGCGATGGCCGAGGCCGTGGGGTCCGATCCCGCCACCGTCGACCTGATCGCCCAGCGCGGACCAGCCTTCGAAGCACTCCGAGCGTCCGACCACGCCTGAAGTACGGTCGACACCGTGGACGAACTTGCCGCTCTGATCGAACGATTCGACCCTGATGACCCCTCGTTCGTCACCGATCCGTATCCGGCGCTGAACGCACTCCGTGAGGCGTCGCCGATCTTCTGGAACGACCGTAGCGGTCAATGGGTCGTCACCCGATTCGCCGAGATCGCCACCGCGCTGCGCGACCGGCGCCTCGGTCGCGCCTACACGCACCGCTATACGCACGCCGAGCTGGGACGGCCCGAGCCGGACACGACCTGGTCGCGGTTCGACGAACACGAACGCTGGTCGCTGCTGTGCCTGGAACCACCGGACCACACCCGATTACGAAGGCTGGTGTCGAAGGTCTTCACGCCATCTGCAGTGGCGCGACGGGCGTCGAACATCGAGGGATTCTCGACCGAACTGCTCGATCGGTGCGCCGATCTCGGCACGTTCGACCTGATCACCGACTATGCGCAGCCCTATTCGGTTGCGGTGATCTGCTCGCTGCTCGGGGTGCCGGCGAGTGACGCACAGCTGCTGCTCGATTGGTCGCACGCCATCGTGAAGATGTACGAGCTGAACGCCGACGACGCCACGAAGACCGCCGCCGATCGGGCAGCCGGGGAATACATCGACTACACCCGAGCCCTGATCGCCGAGAAGCGACGCTCACCCGATGATCTGCTCGTGTCGGAACTCGTGCGGGTCGAAGACGAGGGCGACTCGCTCACCGAGGCCCAGATCATCTCGACCACCATGGTGCTGCTCGAAGCCGGGCACGAAGCCACGGTGAACACATTGGGCAACGGGTTCCGGGCGCTGATGCTGCACCCCGACCAGTGGCAGCGACTGGTCAGTGGCGAGGTGGCCCCATCGGTCGCTGCCGAGGAACTGTTGCGGTGGGATTCTCCGCTACAGCTGTTCGAACGATGGGTACTGGAACCCGGTGTGGAGATCGCCGGGCAGGAACTGGAGGTCGGCGACGAGATCGCGATGCTGTTCGGCTCCGGCCAGCGCGACCCCCGGCGCTTCGACCGACCCGACACCTTCGACGTGGGACGCAACGAACCAGCGCATCTCGGCTTCGGCGGTGGCATCCACTTCTGCGTGGGGGCACCGTTGGCTCGACAGGAACTCATCCAGTCGGTTGCCGGCATCGTCGACCGCTTTGCCGAACTGACGCTGGTGAGTGACCCGGTGTACCACCGCACGTTCGTGATCCGCGGGCTGACCGGCCTCAGGCTGTCGACGAGCTGAGTGAGACGGGAAGTACCCGTCGGACCCGCAGCGTGTTCACGAATGCACGCAGGGCCATCCACACCACGAGCCCCATCCAGATCCCGGCGACACCGAGTGACGGCGTCGCGAGCACGACGACGGCGATCGGCAGCACCGCCACGAGATACCCGAACGCGGCGATGCCGAGGAACCGGTAGTCGCCGGCGCCGATGAGCACGCCGTCGTCGGCGAATGCGATTGCACCGGGAATCACCAGCAGGGCGAGAAACAGCAGCGCCGAGGTCGCCCGCGAGATCACGGCAGGATCGTTGCTGAAGGCGTGCGGGAGCAGCGGTGACGTCGCTGCGACGACCAGGGCGATCACGGCGGCGGCCACGAGCGACAGCCGCACGACTCGCTGGGCGAGTTCCGCTGCCCCCGAGCCATCATGGCCGAGTTCCTCGGCGACCAGAGTCTGAGCTGGAACGGCCAGGGCATCGAGCACCAGCGCGAGGAAGAGGAACATCGTCATCGCGATCTGATGGGCGGCGAGCGTGGCGTCGTCGACACGGGCAGCGATTGCCGTTGCGCCGGTGAACACTGCGAGCATCGAGCCGACGCGGAGCAGGAGGTGGCGTCCAGCCGTGAGCAGCGGGGCCATCTCGGCCCAACGGGGCCACCGATGGCGGGCGGGTGCGAGACGACGGCGGATCACGACGAGGAACGCAACACCGGCTCCCGCCTGTGCGATCGCCGTCGACCACGCGGCACCGGCGATTCCCATGTCGAACCCGAAGACGAGAACCAACTCGACCACGAGGTTCGCGACATTCGACGCGACGAGGATCACCAGCGGTGTGCGGTAGTCCGACGCCCCACGCTGAACGCCCTGTGCTGCCAGCGCGATCAACACGAACGGCACGCCGATGGCAGCGATCCGGAGGTACTCGACGGCGAAGTCGAGGACCGCGCCGTCGGCTCCGAGCGCCGACGCCATCGGGCGGGCGCCGAACACGAGCGCGGGCACCGCCACCAGCGACACGATGCCGGCCAGCCACATCGCCTGGACCCCGATGTCGGCTGCCTCGTCGGGCCGTCCGGCGCCCAGACGGTTCGCCACTCGCTGGGTGGTGCCGTAGGTGAGGAAATTCGACCCGGCGACCACCAGGGTGAGCAGGGTGACCGCGATTGCGAGACCGGCGAGCTGATCGGTGCCGAGACGGCCGACGATCGCCGTGTCGACGATGCGGTACAGCGGCTCGGCCGCCAACGTCCCGAGCGCCGGGATCGCCAGCCCGACGATCCGCCGGTCGGTCGCCGTCAGCCGGGTCATCATCGTGCACGTTCCGTTCTCGTGAACAACGTCACCTCCGAGAGGTGGAACTGTTCACGAGATGGGGTTTCAGGCGGGGAGGAGGCCGATGTTGCGGTGGGCTCGGTCGAGGGTGACCGACGCGACCTCGCGGGCCTTGTCGGCGCCGACGCGTAGCAGCCGTGCCAGCTCAGCGGGGTCGTCGAGGAGCTCGTGGTAGCGGACGCGGATCGGGTCGAGCACCGCCACCACGGCTTCGCCGGTCTCGACCTTGAGCTTGCCGTACTGCTCGTAGTCGTCAGCGACAGCCTGCGGTGTCCGCCCGGTGACCGCCGCGTTGATTTCCAGCAGGTTCGCCACGCCCGGCTTCTCGGCACGGTCGTAGCGCACGGCGTCGGGACCGGTGTCGGAGTCGGTGACCGCACGCTTGAACTTCTTCATCACCGCGCTCGGCTCATCGACGAGGTACACGCAGCCAGCGTCCGAGTCGTCGGACTTCGACATCTTCGAGGTGGGGTCCTGCAAGCTCATCACCCGGGCGCCAGCGGCCGGGGTGACCGCCTCGGGGATCACGAACGTGTCGCCGAAGCGGTGGTTGAACCGGATGGCGACGTCGCGGGTGATCTCGACGTGTTGGCGCTGGTCGTCGCCGATCGGCACCTCGTTGGCGTCGTAGAGCACGATGTCGGCGGCCTGGAGCGCCGGATAGGTGAACAACCCAGCCGACACGAACTCGTGTTCTCGCTTGGCGCTCTTGTCCTTGAACTGGGTCATCCGCGACAGCTCGCCGAAGCTCACCGTGCACTCCATGATCCAGCCCAACTGATTGTGTTCGGGTACATGGCTCTGCACGAACACCGTGGCCACGTCGGGGTCGAGCCCGATCGCGAAGAACATGGCCGCCAGCGACATCGTCTGACGCCCCAGCACACCCGGTTGGTCGATGACCGTGAGCGCATGGAGGTCGACGATGCCGTGAAATGCGTCGCAATCGTGCTGCCCGGCCACCCAGTTCCGCAAGGCCCCGAGGTAGTTGCCGAGGTGCACGTCGCCGGTGGGCTGCATGCACGACAGCACACGCGTGGTGCGTGGGGTCGGGAGGGGTTCGGCCGCAGTGTTCACGGGCGCTGACGATACTCCGTGGCACCGGTGTCGCTCCGGTAGGTTGGGCGGCAATGGCCTCTGTCACCTCTGCAATCCCCACCGGCACCCGGACCGGCACCCCGTCTGGAACCACGGTGTCCACCCCCGTGTACGAGGGGCCGTTCGACATGTTGTTGCAGTTGATCCTGCGCGAGCAGGTCGACATCTACGAGATCAATCTGTCCAGCATCGTCGACGCGTACCTCGTCGAGATCGAGCGAATGCAGATGCTCGACCTCGACGTGGCGACCGGGTTCCTGCTGATCGCGGCCACGCTCGTGGAACTGAAGGCTCGCCGCCTGTTGCCGAACCCCACCGACATCGATCTCGACGACGAGTTCGCCATGTGGGAAGAGCGCGACATGCTGCTCGCCCGCCTGCTCGAAGCCAAGACGTTCAAGGATGTCGCGCAGATCTTCTCGAAGCTCGCCGACGACGCCAACCTGTCGTTCCCCCGGGTCGTGGGTCCTGACGATCGTTTCGCCGACGTCGTGCCCGACATGCTCGAAGGCACCACCATCACCAGCCTGCGAAACGCCGCGATCAGGGCGCTCACACCGAAGCCGGTACCCGTCGTCGACCTCTTCCACGTCACTGCGATCACCACCACCGTGGCCGATGCCGTCGCTGAGCTGCTCGACGAGCTGCCCCGCGTCGGCACGATCACGTTCCGGCGCCTCACCGCCGATCTCGCCGACCGCATCGAGGTGATCATCAGATTCCTCGCCGTGCTCGAGCTGTACAAGCAGGGTGCTGTCGAGATCGACCAGCCCGAGCGATTCGGCGACATCGCGGTCACCTGGAGCGCCGGTGACGACTTCGACACCGAGGCGATCCTGATCGACGCGTACGAGGGATGAGCCGACTCTCGTGACCGACGAACTGACGAACGCCTCCGACGCCGAACCGGACGGTGACGCAGCCGAATCGACCAGCCCGAACGGGCGGATCGCCGAGTACAAACGCGCGATCGAATCGATCGTGCTGGTCGCTCACGACCCGGTGCCGGCCGAACTGCTCGCGCAGTTGCTCGAAGAGCCGACCGTGATGATCGAGCAGTGGTGCGAGGAACTGGCCGAGTCGTACATCGCCGCCCGTCACGGTTTCGTGCTCGTGAACATCGCTGGCGGTTGGCGGTTCCAGACCGCCGACGACCTGACGCCCTACGTCGAACGGTTCCTGCTGCACGATCAACGCGCACGGCTGTCGGGTGCTGCGCTCGAGACCTTGGCGATCGTGGCGTACAAGCAGCCGATCTCGCGTGGGCAGGTTGCGTCGATCCGCGGCGTCGACCCCGACGGCGTGTTGCGCACGCTCCAGGCACGCGGCTACATCGACGAGGTCGGACGCGACAACGGGCCCGGCCAGGCCATCCTGTTCGGCACCACCGCGACGTTCCTGGAAAAGCTCGGCCTCGCCTCGCTCGACGACCTGCCCCCGATCGCGGAGTTCATCCCGAGCGCCGAGGTGGTCGAAGCACTCGAGATCGGTTTGAGGGTCACCCCGTTGATCGAAGTCTCGACCGCCGGCAACTCCGCCG
>Ga0105054_10005037_pt1 | contig 19294 bp, 21 predicted proteins | sample BON02_FD_78091 | JGI IMG/M metagenome (GOLD analysis project Ga0105054, IMG submission 78091) | Freshwater microbial communities from Lake Bonney liftoff mats and glacier meltwater in Antarctica - BON-02 (megahit assembly) | ecosystem: Environmental > Aquatic > Freshwater > Ice > Glacier...
CACTTTAAAACCACTTACGCCTTCTTTAAAGCCAGCGTTTACCGATTTTATAGCACTTTCCACTGCGGTAGATGAGTTGCGAGCAATGCGCAGCGCTTTACCTCTACAATAGTCTAGTAATTCATCGTGCTCCACCACTTCATTTACCAAGCCTAATTCCTTGGCTTTATTAGCCGTAATCATTTCGGCAGTAGTAATCATCTCCATAGCATGACCCTTGCCAATTAACTGCGCCAATCGCTGGGTGCCGCCGTAACCAGGAATCAAGCCTAAAGTCACTTCTGGCAAACCCATTTTTGCATTACCTGCCGCAATGCGAAAATGACAAGACATAGCAAGCTCCAAGCCGCCACCCAAGGCAAAACCATTAACCGCCGCAATAATGGGCTTATTAAAGTTCTCGATATAATCGAAGAGGTTTTCCTGACCAAGCGCCGCCAGCTCCGTACCCTCATTTACTGCAAAGTCTGAGAATTCCTTGATATCCGCACCTGCTACAAAAGCCTTTGGCCCTTCACCCGTTAAAATCACAGCCCGTATTTCGGTCATACTGCGCAGTTCCTTTAAAACCTGATGTAATTCCTCAATAGTTACTTTGTTTAATGCATTAAGTTGCTGTGGACGATTGATTTTAAGAATCGCCACCGGCGCTTCCAGCTCTAAAAGAATATTTTGATAGTTCATTTTAACAGAATTGTGTGTTTACAAAAGAAAGTAAATAGAAACGTATATAAAAGCCTCAGTCTATTTTTCATTAGGCCCCCGCGCTCCACCATAAATTTAAGCATCAGCCCTTGAATACCCAAGCCATAAGGTAGTTTTCAGCGCTTATGGCCTAAAAAGATCATTATTTTTTAAGCTGCTCTGGGTAAAAAGCATCATTTAGTGTCTGGTCGGAAACAGACGAATTTTATAAAATGAATTATTTTTGACGCTATTTGGTTTTTATTTTGTGAGGTGATGCCTTAGCATCAGGCGATTACAATTAAAGACAAAGAGTGCAAAAAGAAACATTTTTAATTTTGCTATGTTTCCGTCCAGACACTACTTATTACCAGTTTGGGCCAAATCTTGAGCCAAACTTAGCTTGCCAGTATGCAAAGGTAAGTAAACCCTAAAAGTAGTGCCTTTTTGGATCGCGGTTTCAAACTCTATTCTACCCTTAAAGCTATCCACGATGCGCTTTACCAAAGCTAGTCCTAAGCCCATTCCTTTGCTCTTAGTAGTAAAGCGCGGCTCAAATATCTTCTGCTGCCTCTCTTCCGCAATTCCCTCGCCATTATCGCATACCGCAATTAACACTTCCCCGCCTACTTTTTTAATTTCCACCACCACCTTAGCTTTCCTTTCCTTAGGCACCGCTTGCAGGGCATTATTAATCAAGTTATTCATTACCCTAATTAATTGCTCAGGGTCCGCATATATTTCCAGACCATTATTTTCGGAGACAAAACTGACTGCCGCTTGAGGGTACAAAGAGGTTACCCTTTTGATGACTAAATCTATGGGAAAGCTTTCCATCTTTAATTCTGGCATATTAGCAAAGCGCGAAAAAGCCGAAGCAATGGAGCTAAGCGTATCAATTTGGTCGATCATGGACTGGCTAAACTCCGCTAATTTTTCCGGCTCATCTACCTTGAGTGAACGCGCTAAATACTGCACGTTTAATCGCATGGGCGTTAAAGGGTTTTTAATTTCGTGTGCCACCTGTTTGGCCATCTCGCGCCAAGCTGTTTCCCTTTCCGTTTCAGCTAGCTTTATCGCCGAATTACGCAACTCATCCAGCATGCGGTTATACTCTTTCACCAAAGCGCCAATTTCGTCGTTAAAACGCCATTCTAGTGGCTTATTTACGTCATTAATCCTCGTGTTTTTAATATGCTCTGCTATAATCTGTAGCGATCCGGTGATGTAATTGGAAAGGAAGAAAGCGAGAAAACCCGCCGCAATAAATAATAGGAAGTAAATCTCTGATAAACGCAGAAGAAAATCCTCTAAGTCCTCCCTCCCAATATCGTCAGAATCAAAATAGGGAAGGTTAACAATTGCCACTGGCTTACCGTAAACATTGCGAATAAAATCGAAGGTGCTTAAATATTGTAGGCTATCGGTTTTGGCCCGTGTTAGCACCTGATCGGCCGTTTTGTATAGCCGCTCCATTAAATCGTATGGTATTTTTACGGGAATAATATCCTCCTCGTGCAAAGCGGGTGTGCTGGCAATTAATAAATTACCATTAAGGCTGTAGATATTGATGTCTAAGCCATTAATTTGCGCTATCTCACATACCTTGTTATCAAATAGCTTGACAATAGAATCGGTATTGTCGGTAATTTCTTGCTCACGTAAAAAGAAGTTAATCGCTTCCAAAACCGCAAATTCCTTGCGCCTTAAGCGTTCTTCGTGGTAGTTCTCGTTCTCCTGTTTAAAGTGATAAAAAGAAATGGTTCCCGTTAAAAAAAAGGACACCGCTATTATAAGGAGCATGGAAAAAAATATTCTTCCTCTTAGGGTAATGTTTAATCGGGTCATTGGCAGGGAAAGGTAACAAATAACAGGCCATTTATCCGCTTCTTAAAATAGCCTTAAAGCAAAAAATCCCCTACCGAAGCAGAGGGTTTTTAAAATATTATTATCCGTTATTAACCTGGTTTTGACCTTAAATTTGCGCCTCAGATGATCCATAAAGAAAAAAGACGAAGCTGTGATAAGCGGCTTTTGCGGGCTACAGCAGAAATATCAGACGAAGCTTTTTCGGTTTATTAAAAACACTTTGCATCCCCATTGTAAACAGTGGTTCTCTGCGCTTCTTCTCCTAAAAACTACCAAACTTATTCGTCGCATCAGCTTGAAACTCACTATTTACAGTAGCTCTGAAGCCTAGTATTGGATAGAACTCAGGTTATTAGGTGTCTTCTAAAGCATTGGCTCCACCAACAATTTCTAAAATTTCGTTGGTAATGGCCGCCTGACGTGCTTTGTTGTATTGCAAACTAAGCTCTTTTCTAAGTTCGTTTGCGTTATCGGTTGCCTTGTGCATCGCCGTCATTCGCGCACCATGCTCCGAAGCCTGACTATCTAATAAAGATTTAAAAACCTGTGTTTTTAATGACTTAGGAATTAAATCTTCCAAAATCTCTTCTTGTCCCGGCTCGTAAATATATTCTGAGGAGGCCTGTTGTCCTTCCTCTATTTTGCTTTCGCGGATTGGTAAGAATTGCTCGCATTGTACCGCTTGGGTGGCTGCGTTTACAAAACGGTTGTATACTATTTCTATACAATCGTATTCGCCAGAAAGGAATAATTCCATCAACATTTCCGCTACTGCAGATGCATTGGCAAAGCTTAAATCCTCATAGATCGCGTTGCGTTCGCCTACTGGTAATCCCGCTCCTTTTTTGGTTAAGATTTCCGCCGCTTTTTTACCCAAGCTGAAAATATCCACTTGTGCCGATGATTCACTTCTGTAGGCCATTACGCGTTTTACCACATTGGCATTAAAAGCACCGCATAAACCACGGTTAGAAGAAATAGCCACAATTAGCACCTTCTTAACATCCTCGGTTTGTCGGCTATATGGGCCTTCTGAAGAGTCAAGAGTAGCACTTATATTAACCAAGATCTCCTCAATTTTTTGAGCGTATGGTCTTAGCTGGGTAATCGCATCTTGGGCTCTTTTCAGTTTGGCAGCAGAAACCATCTTCATTGCAGAAGTGATTTGCATGGTGCTTCCTACGGAAGTAATGCGATTACGTAATTCTTTTAAATTGGCCATAGTACGAGGTTTAAAGAAAGGCAAGGAACCCCGAGAGGCTCTTTGCTAATTCTTTTCTAATATTTTGCTGCTAATTCTTTAGCAACCTTCTCAATAGTACCAGTAATATCTGGCGTAAGCTTTCCGGCTTTTAGTTGATCTAAAACATCACGGTGTTTATTATCCAAATAACTTAAAAACTCAGTTTCAAATTCTTTAATCTTATTAACGGGAACCTTGTTTAACAAAGCTTTGGTACCCACGTAAATAATAGCGGCTTGCTTCTCTACCGACATAGGAGAGTTAACTCCTTGCTTTAAGATTTCTACGTTACGCTGACCCTTATTAATTACCGACATGGTAACCGCGTCTAGGTCCGAACCGAATTTCGCAAAAGCTTCTAATTCGCGATACTGTGCTTGATCTAACTTTAAGGTACCCGATATCTTTTTCATGGATTTAATCTGAGCGTTACCACCCACACGCGATACCGAGATACCTACGTTAATGGCCGGACGAACACCCGAGTTAAACAAATCTGACTCTAAGAAAATCTGACCATCTGTAATAGAAATTACGTTGGTAGGAATATAGGCCGATACGTCACCCGCTTGGGTTTCAATAATTGGTAAAGCCGTTAATGAACCACCACCTTTCACTAAATCCTTTAGTGAAGGAGGCAAATCATTCATAGCACGCGCCACTGAATCATCAGAGATAATTTTGGCAGCACGCTCTAATAAACGCGAGTGAAGGTAAAATACATCACCAGGATAAGCTTCACGACCCGGAGGACGACGCAATAATAGAGATACCTCACGGTAGGCTACTGCTTGCTTCGATAAATCATCATAAACGATTAATGCCGGACGACCCGTATCACGGAAAAACTCACCCACAGCGGCGCCCGTAAAAGGAGCATAAAACTGCATTGGAGCAGGATCAGAAGCATTTGCAGCCACCACTACGGTGTAGGCCATAGCGCCTTTCTCCTCTAATGTTTTAACGATACCGGCAACGGTAGAACCTTTTTGGCCGATGGCTACATATATACAGAATACTGGTTCACCAGCATCGTAAAATTCTTTCTGATTGATAATAGTATCGATCGCAACCGTTGACTTCCCTGTTTGGCGATCACCGATAATAAGCTCACGCTGGCCACGTCCTACTGGAATCATAGCATCAATCGCTTTAATACCAGTTTGCAAAGGCTCAGTAACGGGCTGACGATAAATTACACCGGGCGCCTTACGCTCTAAAGGCATTTCATACGTTATACCCTGTATTGGACCCTTTCCATCAATCGGAGTACCTAGGGTATCCACCACGCGACCAACCATTCCCTCACCCACTTGAACAGAGGCGATTTGACCGGTACGTTTTACGTTAGAACCTTCTTTAATCTCTGGATCAGCACCTAAAAGTACGATACCTACATTGTCTTGTTCTAAGTTTAATACAATACCTCTTAAACCTGAGTCAAACTCTACCAGCTCACCTGCTTGTGCATTATTTAAACCATAGGCACGGGCAATACCGTCACCAACTTGTAAGATGGTACCTACTTCTTCGAGATCTACTTCTGTTTTGTATCCAGAAAGTTGATTCCTTAAGATTGCTGATACTTCAGCGGATTTTACTTCAGCCATTTTGCTTGAGGTTATAAATTCCTTAAAATTCTTTAATATAATGATTAGCCCGGAACTCGCGTTTTAGGCTTTTTAGTTGATGAGCGATACTGCCATTAAAGCGTTGATCTTTAACCCGCAATATCATTCCTCCAATAATAGACTGGTCTATTTTTTCTTCCAACTGTACTTTTTTTCCACTTAAGCTTTCGGCTTTTTTAATTACCTCTAAAACTTCCTCTTTAGAAAGTTCATAAGCAGTTGTAACAGTAACCTTCTCAATACCTTTAAAGTCGAGAAACATAACTTGATAAGCCTCACACATTACTGCTAAAGACGACTCTCTGCCATGATCTACTACTATTCCTAAAAAGCGTTCGCTTAAATCGGAAATCTTTCCTTGGAATATTTCTAATAGAATCGCGTTTTTTTTGTCCGCTCTAACAATTGGACTCTTAAGCATCACTCTCAGGTCGCGAGAAGCGTTTAAGGTAGAAGAAATTAAGTCCATATCAGCCTTAATAACATCTACCGCTTTTTTCTCTTTCGCTAAATCAATTAGCGCTTTAGCGTATACTCGGGCTAACTTGGTTACTACCATGTTAGTTCATTTTAAAATTAACAAGCTGCTCTTTTACAAAAGCTCCTTGTTTATCCTTATCCGACAATTCTCTTTTCAATACTAACTCGGCAATTTCAATTGACATTTCGGCCACTTGGTTGCGCAGGTCGGTAATAGCCGCCATCTTCTCGTTATTGATTTGCTCCTTAGCGGAGGCGATAACTTTCGCTGCTTGCTCAGAAGCTTCAGATTTAGCATCGCTAATCATCTTATCCTTAATCTCGCGGGCTTCTTTAAGAATACCATCACGCTCAGCGCGGGCTTCGGCTACAATTCGTTGATTATCGGATTGCAAGCGTTCCATTTCGGCCCGTGCATTTTCCGCCGAAGCAAGAGAGTCTTCAATATTTTTTTCACGGGCATCAACTGCCTCCATTATCGGCTTCCACGCAAATTTACGAAGAAGGAACAATAGTGCTAAAAACAATAAGGTTTGCCAAAAAAACAACCCTACCGAAAAATCATTTATAAGCTTTTCCACTTTCTTTTATTTTGGTCCGTTTAATAAAAAATTAACCGAAAACTGCAGGCAATCCCTACAGTCTTCGGTAAATGGTAAAGTTACGCGGCAAATAAAGCAGCGAAACCAATACCTTCAATAAGTGCAGCGGCAATAATCATTGCACTCTGGATCTTACCTGATGCTTCTGGTTGACGAGCGATAGCTTCCATTGCGGAACCACCGATACGGCCAATACCAATACCTACACCAATTACGATCAAACCTGCACCTACAATAGTTGGAATTTCCATGGTTTGTGAAATTTAAGCATTAATAAAAATCTTAATGATCAGCATGAGGTTCTTCTACTGCGCTTCCGAAGTAGAGAGCAGACAACATGGTGAAAATATACGCCTGTAAAAAGGCAACTAATAATTCTATAACCGAAAGGAATAAGCCTAAGCCTAAGAAAGCTCCGCGCGCAAACCAGTTTTCGAAGACGAAGAGCAAGCCGATGATACTCATTATCACCACGTGACCCGCTGAAATGTTTGCATAAAGACGAATCAATAATGCAAAGGGCTTAATAAACATTCCTAAAACCTCAATCGGTGCTAAAACCACACGCATTAAATAAGGTACCCCTGGCATCCAAAAAATGTGGCCCCAATAATTTTTGTTGGCAGTAAAGGTGGTGATTAAGAAGGTGATTAAGGCTAAAGCAAAGGTAATAGCAATATTACCGGTAATATTGATGCCTAAAGGTGTTTGACCAAAAAGGTTGATCATCCAGATGAAGAAGAATACCGTTAAAAGGTAATTCATGTACTTCTTATAGTGCTTTTCGCCAATATTAGGAATGGCGATTTCGTCTCTTACAAATATTACCAGTGGTTCAAATATTTTTGACATACCACGGGGAACGGGATCATTCTTATAGCGTTTGGCCACAGTACTGAAAATCCAGAAGATTAAAGCCGAGATAAGAATAAGACTAAAAACGTTTTTGGTGATGGAGAAGTCAATGGGCTTATCGTTAGCAACAAACTCATGATTTTCATCGTAAGTAATACTTCCTTCTGCGTCAGTGCTATAGATTTTGCTGTGATACTCTCTAAAATAACTCCCTTTGCTTTCAACTACGTTATTTTCACTATGGTGAAACTCTGATGACGAGAACGTGTGAATTTGACCATCCCACAGGATAATCGGTAAAGGAAACCCCACGGCCGTTCCTTCATCGTGATCTCCCCACAGATGGAAACTGTGCGAGTCTTTTAGGTGGTGATCTATATCCTTTCTAATTTGCTCTTTCATCGAAATCTCGCCGCTTTCGCCGTGAGAATCAGATGCCATCATTGAAGTTGACATCAAAAAAGAGAACAAAAGGACTAAGAATCCGAATCTTTTAGTCTGCATAACTCGGCTTTCAAGGGTCATTTTAAAATCAGCGCAAAAGTACACTTTATTGCTTTCTAGTCTAGGTATTTTTTTTGTCTTTTTTTATTAACCCGTTTAGGCCTTGTTGAGCTTCACCAATAAAAGCAAAGTTTTGATGCTCAATGAGATAGCGTAAGGTAGAAAAAAAGAGGCGAATTCGATCTTTTGAATTTCTCCATCTTCCTTAAAAAAGGGATAGAAAAAAATAAAGAAAAATGTAAACTTCACGGCGCTGCCAATCATGAATACAAAACCCTCGTTGCCCTCCATGCGCTCGGGCAGCCTACCGAGAATAAAAATTATAATGGAAGCTAAACAGAAGTTCACCAGATAAGCTTGCCAGGTGCGAAAAGTACTTAAGCTAAAGCCCTGAGCATCCAAATAAGTGGCCTGGGCCATTAAAGCCAAGCCTAGAACAATAAATAAGGTAAGAATAGGCCTGCGGACCAAAAGGTTTAACATGAGCTAGCGAGAAGAAGTTAAGATTTTGAATTGAGGTTTTTAAGAACCATATACAGTCCGACGGACATGCCTATTAAAGTACCTAACATGGTAAACCAGGCTTTATCAAAAGCATATTCCTTATCTAGGTATTTGCCACCGTAGGCTCCTAGTGCAATTAAGGCGCCCATTTGAAAAACGGAGCTTGTAACCTGCATGTAGCTTTTAAGAGACTTTTTCGGCTCTTTTTTGGTCGGCTTTTTGGGGGTCATTCTTAGAAATTTCACGCACAACTGCTCCCATCTTACAAGAACCGCTAAACTCTGCACCTGGTTGTATTGATAGTTTAATAGTAAAGATATCACCTTCTACTACGGCACTATCTTCTAAGCTTAAAAGATCTTCTACCACCAGCTTACCTTGCAATTTTCCGGAAATTGTTGCTGAACCGCATTTGATATCACCATTAACGTGGCCTTTTTCACCTACTACTAGCTTTCCAGCAATAACAATATTTCCTTTAATAGACCCGTCTACCCGAAAGTCGCCATCCGAAATCACCTCACCCTCGATGCTGGTACCTTGTAAAATTCTGTTGCTGCTGCTTACTCCCGTAGTAGGCTCTTTAGATTTTCTTATCATTTATTTTCCCCTTTATTTAGGTATTGGGCGTTAAAGAAAGTTAGATACCCCTCTACGTCCTGTCTCTTGTAAAACTCCGCAAAATTAGCATTTGAAATTACAAATTGCTTAAAATCAATTGATAAAAGCTCTTTGTCCAAATACTTCTCGTTGTTAAGGGTTTGATAATACTGTTCTGCTCGCACTTTATTAGCCAAACCATTAACCATCACCACGTTTTTCTCCAAGCCCATTAATATGCTCTTAACCAGCAGCTTATCATTGGGATAATATTTAGAATTGAAGTTTGCCAGCTTAATATTAATCTGGTTTACTCCCGCACCACCTTGGTTAGGAACCACCAATATATAGCGGTGCTGATTACTAAAATCCGTTTTATAACTAAAATTTTCGTTTTTCCCCTCCGTCCCTGCCCCCTGTCCATCTGCGGAAGCTTCCTTATCAATAGCATCGAGTATTTTTTGCGCTTCAGCCGACTCCTCTGTGCGCGGATAGCGTTCTAGTTCTTTTCTGAGAGTTTTAATCAGTTCCTCTTTATTTTGTAAAGCCCCTTCTGCGTAAGCGCGTAAAAGCAAAAACTTGGCACCGAAACGACTCTCTTCATATTCTATAAAGCCTGCGTCCGCCAGTTTTTGGGCACTGCGATACGACTTCGCTTCATACGTCTGGTAGGCCAATTCATATTTTATTTTGGCCTCTTTTTCATTAACCGGCACTTCCTCTTTACCCTCATTTAAAATTAAATAAGCATACTCAGATTGCGGATAAGTACTTAATATTAACGCGCGATATTTGTTAGCCCCTTCCGTATCCTCGGCCACCGTATAAATACGATACAATATATACCAAGCGCGCGCTTCCGCCGCATAATTAGTATAGCGCTGCAATAACTCGAGAACACTTTCCGCTGCTGCCTTTAAATCTCTTATCTCCTCCTTATATATAATGCTATTGTCTAAAAGTGCATTCTGAATTAACAAGTGCGAAGCCTCAAGTTTTTCGGGACTATTGGGCAGATTCGCTAAATACGTTTGCGGATCCTGTTTAGGGTCTAACTCTTTATCCCCTGCGGCCACGTCACCTGTTTCTGCGGTATTTTGATTCTGAGCATCCGCTATGCTGCCTGGCTGTGATGCTTTGTCAGAGCGTCGCCAATTATCTTCTAACTTGCGGTTTCCCCATTTCCCTACAAAAATACCCACCCCACTAGAGCGCAAAGTGGGATTATAAAAATAAAACTCCGTATTTGCGGTACCCATACCCGCTAAACCACTTAATCCGCCGACACCGCCATTATTCACAGCGTTGAAAGCCAAGTTGTCAAGCGCTTCATTTTCTGCTCGCTTCGCCTCCTCTTCTTTTTCTATTAAATCCTCAATAATCCCCTGCACTATCGCCTCCTGTTCTGCGGGACTTTTAGAGGCTAAAGATTGCAAGCTATCTTGTAGGGCAATGGTTTTTAAGTTACCCACCAGCTTACCTAGGCTTTTGCGCATTAAAGCCACTTTAGGGTACTTTATGTGCTCTGGAGGCAAAGTTTGATAAGTACTATCGTAATAAGCTTGGGCATTTTCATAGAGTCGGTCTTTGAAGTTGATTTCCGCCAACCATAAATAGCTTAAAGCCTTTTGCACCAGATTAACAGTACTTACTTTAACAGATGTTTTTAAAAATGCCGCGCGATCTTCCCATTGGTCAAGCTTATTCGCGACTTCTGCCATTACGTAATAAATCCGATCACGATTGTCAAAGTTTTTATCATCCTTCAACATTTTCTCCAAGTCGTCGTAGGCCGTGCTCTCATCCATTAAGTCGACATCATAACTTCTTGCGCGCCACAATTGGGCGTTAAACAGTAAGTCGTAAGGAGGGCCTTTTTTAATGACCTTTAAAAAGAGCTGACTCGCTTCAAAGTCGTTACCTAAACTTGATTGTAGCTGCCCACAGATATAAAGCCAGCGCAGTTCCTCTTCCTTCTCTTTGGTTTTGTCGGCGGCTTGACTTAATAACTGATAAGCATTGACATAGCGGTCCTGATCAATTTCTAATTCGGCGAAAGAGGCATAAACATCGGCATTTATGTATTTCGATAAAACTCTGTCGCTGTAAATGCGCTCAAATCTTTCTTTGGCCGCCACAAAGTTGCCTAAAGCCGTTTCTGTTTTGGCGGCCCATAACTCTGCTTCAATACGAATACTGGGGGTGCGAAACTCTTGAATGGCGTAATTAAAAGTTTCCAAAGCCAACATATAATCGCGATCATAAAAACGCGCTTTGCCAATCAAAAGGTAAGCATTGTCAATATAAGTATTGCGCTGCTTATTCTCAATCATCATCGAATGATTGGTAATTACCTTGGTGCCTTTTTCAATGGCTTTCTCTAAATCTGGCTTTACCGCACTCGCTCCTTTTTCATCGCGCCCGGGGTAGATCTTCAAAAGCGCATCGAAGTCATCCTTATTTTGCGTCTTCATAGAGGCCTCCGCCTTAAGCAAAGCCTGCTCACCGTTAAATAGCACGTTGTATTTACTTACCATGCGGTGGTACGAGCGAGAGACTAGAGTGTCCTTGCTGCGAGAGCATGATGGCATAATTATTAGCGAAATAAAAAGTACTATTATGTAGGAAAAAGCTCTCACGTGTTTACCTTAAGATAGGTGAATGGTGTTAACATACAATGCGCAAAAATATTGTAATAAAAGACTAAGCACGAGGCAAAGGGCAATAAGTTTTTGATTGCTCCCATTTCAATAGGGTAACAAGGCCTTCTGGTTTTTAATTAAATTTAAAATATGAATCCTCTTTTTAGCGCCAAAGAGGTTTGTGCTGATTAAAATTTGCGACTAATCGCGACATTTACAAAGGGGCTGAAGCCGCATAGACCTGCCAACTTATGCATTAGATGGGAGAGCTTGATGCCTTTTAGCCCCAAAAAAAATAATCTGCCGTCCTTTTTCTGATATTTGCCAGAACGATGGCGCTTGAAAAAAAAGAAAAGAAAAAAGTAATTACCAAACTGCGAAATAAATATCGCCTGGTAATATTAAACGATGACACTTTTGAGGAAAAACTTTCCTTCAAGCTTAGTAGGCTAAATGTTTTTGTGTTTGCGGGTATTTCTGTTATTCTCCTTATTGCGGGCACTAGTCTCTTAATCGCTTTTACACCCTTACGTGAATATATTCCTGGTTATTCTAGCACAGCCTTAAAAAAGCAAGCTATCGAATTGGCGGCATTAACCGACAGCTTACAAGAGCAGTTAGCTTATAATGACCTTTATATGGTTAACCTGCGCGGCATTATAGAGGGTAAAGCGCCACTAGACTTAAGTGATACTTTAGTGGTAGATAGCTTAAATAAGGCCAAAGTGAAGCTAGGTCTCAGTAAGGAAGACTCGATTTTACGAAAAATGGTGGAAGAAGAAGAACGCTTTAGTGTACCCGTTAGGCAGTCATCGCGCCTAAATATTGAAAGCATTAATTTCTTTACTCCTTTAAAAGGCTTAGTAACCAATGGTTTCTCTGCGGAAGAGAACCACTTGGGGGTAGATGTGGTTGCCAAAGAAAACGAGGTAATTAAAGCCGCGCAAGACGGCCGAGTGATTTTTGCAGAATGGACAGCGGAAACAGGGTATGTTATTATTTTACAGCATAGCGACAAGTTTGTTAGCGTTTATAAACACAATTCCGCTTTATTAAAGGCCCAGGGTGAAGAAGTAAATGCCGGTGAGCCAATCGCTATTATTGGCAATACCGGTGAGCTTAGCACGGGTCCCCACTTGCATTTTGAACTTTGGTATAACGGTTTTTCGGTAGATCCTGAAGAATATATTCTCTTTTAAAACTGCGCTCCTCCGTAAATCCGAGCATCTGGTTTTTGGTAAACAAAAAACCAGCGTTCGATCCTAAATTAAAGCCTCAGCTTTTCAATAAAGAGAAAGGAAGAGGCTGTGGTTTGCAGGAATAGCCCGCTAAAGCAAATATCAGCGCTAGGTTTTTCGGTATATTGGAAAAAATTTGAATACCCCTTCTAAACCGTGGTTTTTCGGGCTTCCTCTCCTCAAAATTACCAAGTTTTTTCATCCAGTCCGCTTAAAACTCACGATTTGCCTTAGGTCTGAAGCCTAATATTGAATCGCGGTCAGCTTAGAAAACAGAAAGATGACTTTGTGGCTTTAACGGAATACCGCAAAAAGAGCCAAACCAAGTTTAAAATAATCCGTTTCTCTTTCTTTCGTCCTCAAAGGCTTGGTCTATGCCAAGATTTTCCTCTTTACACGCGGCTACCGCTAAAGCATCACAGCGTTCATTTTGGGGATGTTCGTTATGGCCTTTAACCCAGTGAAAGGTGGGTTGGTGCTTTTCGAGTTCTGGTAATATCATTTTCCAGAGGTCGACGTTTTTTTTATCCTTAAAGCCCTTTTTTACCCACGAGAATAACCAGCGTTTATTCACAGAGTCCACCACGTATTTCGAGTCCGATACAATATGGACATCATGCCCCGTGCTTTTTAACGACTTCAAGCCCATTATTACCCCCAGTAACTCCATGCGATTATTGGTGGTTAACCTAAAGCCTTGAGAAAGTTCTTTTCTTTTCCCTTGCGCTTCAAGCACCACCCCATAACCACCAGGGCCAGGGTTTCCCTTAGCTGCTCCGTCGGTATAAATAAAAATTTGCATTAAAGCTCTGGCAGAAGATATTCTATTACGGCGGGGTAATGTCTGTATTCAAGCTCTCTAATCTTGTAGTCCACGTCTTGCCATTCGTCTTCAAAGTCGATTTCAACTTCCTCTTGAAAGATGATTTCACCCTCATCATACGCTTCATTAAGGTAATGAATGCTAATTCCGCTTACTTCTTCTTCATTTTCCACCACGGCTTGATGAACATATTTTCCATACATTCCTACTCCACCATAGTCTGGCAGTAAAGCAGGGTGAATGTTAATAATACGCTTGGGGAAGGAGCCAATAATGTCTTGAGGGATTAGCCTTAAGTAGCCCGCTAAGACGATAAGATCTGGCTTAAGGCTTAAGAGTTTTTTAGCCAGCTCACCGCTAACAACTGCTTGATTTCCAATAATAAAACAGCTTATCCCTAGTTTGCGAGCCCTATCAATTACACCAGCTTTTGCGTTATTAGTGATAATGGCATCGACTCTTGCTAGGTCGCTATCTTCAAAATAGCGAACAATGTTTTCTGCGTTCGTTCCTGAGCCCGAAGCTAGGATCACAATTTTCTTCATGAGGTCATTTGATGAAACGAAAATACAAACAATGTGCAAACCAATTGTATTTTAATCGTGTGCATTTTGAATTATTTCCTTTCTTTGCAGCCCATATTTAAACAAATTACCATGTCAGACATTGCTTCTAAAGTAAAAGCTATCATTGTAGACAAGCTAGGAGTGGACGAAAATGAAGTTACTACCGAAGCTAGCTTTACCAACGATCTAGGTGCCGATTCACTAGATACCGTTGAGCTTATTATGGAATTCGAAAAAGAATTTGATATTCAAATTCCCGATGACCAAGCAGAAAACATTACCACTGTAGGCCAAGCCGTGGCTTATATCGAAGAAGCTAAGAAGTAAAATTCTATGGAGCTGAAAAGGGTTGTCGTAACCGGATTAGGAGCATTAACTCCGATCGGAAACAACGTGGAAGCCTATTGGCAAGCATTGCTAGCAGGAAAAAGCGGTGCGGCCCGTATTACGCGCTTCGATCCTGAAAAGTTTAAAACGCAATTTGCGTGCGAGCTAAAGGATTTTAACGTTGGTGATTTCATTGACCGCCGCGAGGCGCGAAGAATGGATCGTTTTAGTCAGTATGCAATGGTTACTGCTGACGAAGCAGTAAACGACGCCGGACTAAACCAACTTGATTTTAACCCCGATCGCATTGGTGTGATTTGGGGTTCTGGAATTGGTGGAATAGATACTTTCCTAGAAGAGTGCATGGCCTTTGCAAAAGGCGATGGCACTCCTAGGTTTAATCCTTTCTTTATCCCAAAAATGATTTCCGATTTAGCCCCCGGGCACATCAGCATCAAATACGGATTTAGAGGGCCAAACTATTCTACCGTTTCAGCTTGTGCCTCCTCTACCAACTCTTTAATCGATGCTTTCAATTACATCCGTTTAGGTAAAATTGATATTTGCCTAGCGGGCGGAAGTGAAGCAGCGATAAATCAAGCGGGAATGGGTGGTTTTAACGCCATGCATGCTCTAAGCACACGCAATGATTCACCCGAAACAGCAAGTCGTCCTTTTGATAAAACCCGCGATGGTTTTGTTTTGGGAGAAGGAGCTGGGTGTATCGTTTTAGAAGATTATGAACACGCCAAAGCGCGCGGTGCTAAAATTTATGCAGAACTAATTGGTAGTGGTATCAGTTCAGATGCTCATCACATTACCGCTCCACACCCTGATGGTTTAGGAGCAAAAAGTGTGATGGAACAGGTTTTAAATGAATCTGGTCTGAAACCTGCCGACATTGATTACATTAATGTCCACGGTACTTCCACACCTCTGGGTGATGTAGCAGAATTAAAAGCTATTAAAGAGGTTTTTAAAGACGATGCGTATAAACTAAATATTAGTTCTACCAAATCGATGACGGGCCATTTATTAGGAGCAGCGGGTGCAATTGAAGCAATTGCCGCTATTTTGGCAATCAAAAATAGCATTGTTCCTCCTACTATTAATCATAGCACCATTGACCCTGACATTGATGAACGGTTTAATTTAACCCTTCATCAAGCCCAGAAAAGAGAGGTGAGAGCCGCCATTAGTAATACTTTTGGTTTTGGAGGGCACAATGCTTCTGTGCTATTCCGTAAGTTAAGTTAAAAACCTTGCAGGAATGTTTTTTACTTGGTTAAAATCTTTCAATTCCCGCCCACCAAAAGGCGGGAATTTTTATTTGCAAATCAAAGCTATTATCAAGGTAGAGCCAAAGAACATTAGCCTTTACGAGCTTGCGCTGATACATAGTTCCTCCTCTATCGAAATTAAAGGCCAAAAGCTTAATAATGAGAGGTTAGAATTTTTAGGCGACGCTATTCTGGGAGCTGTTATTACCGACTATGTTTACCGCAAATTTCCTCGAAAAGAAGAAGGAGACCTCACCAATTTGCGCAGTAAACTAGTGAGCCGCAGGCACCTAAATGAACTGGGACTTGTTTTGGGCTTAGATCATTTAGTTAATTACACAGCCTCTAGAGGAACGCGCGCCAAGTCAATATATGGCGATGCTTTTGAAGCCCTAATTGGTGCCTTGTATTTGGACCTTGGCTACCACGAGTGTTGTCGCTTCTTAGAAAAGTGTATCTTGAGTAAAATTGACTTAAAAGGGTTAGATGAGCGCTTTGCAAGTCATAAAAGCGCCGTCCTAGAGTGGGGCCAGAAATCTCGTCAACCGGTTCGTTTTGTAGTAATTTCAAGCGAAGGTGAAAGTCATAACCCTGTTTATCATGTGGGCTGCTTTAAACAGCAAGAACTACTGGGAAAAGGATCGGGAGCAACCAAGAAAAAAGCGGAAGAAGAAGCCGCTAAACACGCATTTAGAGTTTTAAATTTAACCTATGCCGAGACATAAACTAGATCTAGGAAGCTGGCCTCAAAATCATATTGCTGGTTTTGGCATTTACTCCAATCTACAAGTTTTAAGTCTTGTTTACCAATTAAATAGCCATCCCTTATTTAAATTTCAACGCCTAGAAAAAGATCTGTGTAAAATTAACACTAAGGCTGCTTTTAATTTTATACTTTTCGGCTTTTCTAATAAGGCATTAGAACTGGAATTCCGCTTGGTAGAAAATAGCAGTTATTTAGGTGAGCTTATTGAGTATGAGCAAGGCTCTCTGTTTGACGGTGAAAAAAAAGTAAATAGCAAGGTCCTCACTAACAAAGAGGGCTTTAATTATATTCTCTGGCTTGAAGCCGAAGAAGAAGAAAAAAACCAGATAAAAGCCCTAGCTGCAGCTTTAAGCTCTATTAAATCGGTGAAGGTTTACCAAGAGCTATCGGAAAAAAATATTAGTAGCTTAAAAAAATTATTAAACAATTAAGATGACAAATAACAAAGCAAAGATTGTTGCCACCCTAGGGCCCGCTTCAGATAACTATGAAATAATGGTTGAAATGGTTAAGGCTGGAGTAAATGTATTCCGGATTAACTTTTCTCATAGTGACCACGATAGTGCACGCGAGATTGCCAAAAAAGTGAAGCGCCTTAATGAGGAGCTAGAGGCTAATGTCGCCATCTTAGCCGATTTACAAGGTCCTAAACTGCGGGTTGGGAAAGTTGAAGAAGGAGCTGTTTTAAAGAAAGGCGAGATCCTAACCTTCACTAATAAAGACGAGTTAGGTACCGCCAAGCAAGTGTTTATGACCTACCAACAATTCGCATCGGATGTGAAAATTGGAGATCGCATTTTAATTGACGACGGAAAAATTTTACTAGAAGCCATTCATAGTAATGGCATCGATAAAGTAGAGGCCAAAGTTATTCAGGGTGGGCCTTTAAAGTCTAAAAAAGGGGTTAACCTTCCCAACACACGTATTTCTTTGCCTTGCTTAACCGACAAAGATTTGGCTGACCTAGAGGTAGCCATGGAACTTGCCGTAGAATGGGTAGCCCTTTCTTTTGTAAGAAATCCGAACGATGTATACCAACTGCGAGACATTCTCCAGAAAAATAATGCGCTCTGTCATATTATCTCAAAAATTGAAAAGCCCGAAGCGGTTGTAGAAATTGACGAAATAATTGAGGCTTCTGATGCCATTATGGTTGCTCGCGGCGATTTAGGCGTTGAAGTACCGATGCAAGGCGTGCCTCTTATCCAAAAAATGATTGTTAACAAATGTCACCTTCAATCTAAGCCGGTAGTAATTGCTACCCAAATGATGGAGACGATGATTGACCAACTTACTCCTACTAGAGCCGAGGTAAATGATGTTGCCAACTCAGTTCTCGGTGGTGCTGGTGCCGTGATGCTTAGTGGCGAAACTTCGGTTGGGAATTATCCCGTGGAAGTAATTGAGGCCATGTCTAAAATAATCGCTCATGTAGAAGAAAGCGGCCAAGTTAGAGTTAACGAAGAGAACCCTCCTCGTTATCGCAACCGACGCTTTATTACCGACTCCATTTGCTATAATGCTAGTAAAGTGGCCGACCAAATTGGCGCTTCCGCCATCCTTACCATGAGCTTTAGTGGTTATACGGCCTTTAAAATTGCCGCACACCGACCAAAAAGTAATATCCTTATGTTTACTTCTAACCGGAATATTCTCAATACTATGAGTTTACTGTGGGGAGTAAGAGGCTTCTTTTACGATCAAATGATTAGTACCGATCAAACTTTCAACGACATAAAAAAGATCGTCGTTGAAAAAGGCCTCGTAAGCGGTGGTGACTTAATTGTTAAAATTGCCAGTACGCCCATTGATGACCAAGGAATGACCAATATGATGAAGATCACATCAATAGAAGATAATTAAACTTCCTGCTTTATAAACTTAAAGCGGCGACTGGTAAAATTACTAGTCGCCGCTTTTTTTTGTATGCTAAATTCCGCCTCAGCTTCCGGCATTGTTTAAATTCACCCTTTCGGGAGATATTACCACTAGACTTCTCCCCCTAAAACCTGATTCGCCTCTGAATTAGGCTGCAGAACCTCCGTAAATAGCCCAACGCTAGTCGCTCAGGTTGATAAAGACTCGAAATCCTGAGCTATTATTAATAAGCAGCTTTAAACTGATCTAAAAAATTCAAGTCATTCTCGAATAAAAGCCTGATGTCTGGAATTTGATAGCGATGTAAAGCAATTCGCTCCACTCCTATACCGAAGGCGTAGCCAGAATACTTGGTCGAATCGATACCGTTATTTTCCAAAACATTGGGATCTACCATACCACAACCTAGCACCTCTAACCAGCCCGTTCCCTTTGTCATTCTGTAATCACGCTCATTATTTAGGCCCCAGTAAACATCCATTTCGGCGCTCGGCTCGGTAAACGGAAAATAAGAAGGCCTTAATCTGATTTTTGTTTCCGCACCAAAAAACTCTTGGGCGAAAAAAAGCAGCGTTTGCTTGAGGTCTGCGAAGCTTACCCCTTCGTCAATATATAATCCCTCTATTTGATGAAAAAAACAGTGTGATCGCGCCGAAATCGCCTCATTTCTGAAAACTCTGCCCGGAGAAATAGTCCGTATCGGTGGTTTTTCATTTTCCATTACTCTAACCTGCACACTTGAGGTGTGGGTTCTTAGGGCCCAGTCTGGCTCTTTGCCCACAAAAAAAGTGTCCTGCATATC
>Ga0105054_10005049_pt1 | contig 19264 bp, 14 predicted proteins | sample BON02_FD_78091 | JGI IMG/M metagenome (GOLD analysis project Ga0105054, IMG submission 78091) | Freshwater microbial communities from Lake Bonney liftoff mats and glacier meltwater in Antarctica - BON-02 (megahit assembly) | ecosystem: Environmental > Aquatic > Freshwater > Ice > Glacier...
TATCAGCGCAAGCAGTTGAATCCACTATCGGCAATCCGTTTGCTCAGACACCAAATCACCAGGCAAACTTCGCGCTCGACTTCATGCCGCTGGCATCTTCGATCTCGACCCAGATCGCAGCGCCTTCGGGGAGTGTCTTCCTTGCCTGCTTTCACTTCGCAATAAAGCGTGACGGCTGCGCTATAGCCCGCGATACCCGCCTTGCCCAGCGTGTGCGTTGTGCCTACTTTTTTGCCATGCTTGTGATCCTTCTGGGCATCGTCCTCGGCGTGATCGTGATCTTTGTGAGATTTGTCCTTCTTGTGATCGTGAAAAGCAATGAATGGAAAAAAAGTCTGTGTGAATCATGTTAGCCGCCCAAATCCAGTGCCGCCGGTGCACTGAGGTATGATAACCTTTGCCTTTATGGGCCGAATCTCTTTAGGTGGATAGAACGATTGGGCGATGAATTGCGTAGCACCGAGGCTGGCCCGTTGGCTGGTGAGTGATCGAGGGCGATTGAACGTATTCGTCTTCTTCCTATTCCCCTCCCTCTCAGGGAGGGGTTAGGCGAGGGTCGAGTTTCGATCAACCTTGATGAGCCTGATCGCCTTGCGTGATCGCTAAGCCGACCCTCCCCCCGGCCCCTCCCTAAGAGGGAGGGGAGTACGAGCCGAGCCTGTTGGCTGGCGAGTGATCGCAGATCTTGATCCCGTCGAGCCGCGTGACATTCAATAGATAGTGACAACTGCCTGCCATGAACGACTCCCCCATTGCTACCACCCGCCACGCTTTGCCTTCTGTGCCCCCGGCCAGCGAGTTCCTCAATCGCGATCTGTCGTGGCTGGAGTTCAATCGCCGCGTGCTGCACGAAGCCATGGACGAGCGCACGCCGCTCTTGGAGCGCGTCTCCTTCCTGGCGATCTTTGCTTCCAATCTGGATGAGTTCATTCAAAAACGCGTCGGCTCGATCAAAGGGCAAATCGAAGCGGGCCTGGCGGCGATCACACCTGATGGTCTGTCGCCGCGAGAGCAACTGACCAAGATTCGCGATTTGGTCAGCGAACTGCTTCAGACGCAACTCGACTGTTACACCGGCACCATCCGCCCCGCACTTGCTGAGCAAGGGATCCATCTGCTTAACTGGGATGAGCTCACTGATGTTGATCGCGCTTTTGCTGAGCAGTATTACCAGCGAAATCTTTTTCCGATTCTCACACCGCTGGCGGTTGACCCCGGCCATCCGTTTCCTTTTATCAGCAACCTCTCGATGTCGCTGGGCATCATGCTGCGTCATCCCAGCGAACCGGGCGATGGCTTTGAATACGATGGCAACGGTGAGCGGTATGGCCGAGGCGATGTCGGCGGCATTCAGTTTGCCCGCGTCAAAGTCCCGCAGATGCTCCCGCAATGGGTACGACTGGGAAGCCAGGGCAAAGGCACCGGCGGCCCCTACCGCTTCGTCAAACTGCGCGATCTCATTCGCCACAACCTCGATGACCTTTTCCCAGGCATGATCATCGAAGATGTCATGTCGTTCCGCGTTACCCGCAATGCTGAAGTCGAACGCGACGAAGGCGAAGCGGACGATCTGCTCGAACTCATGGAACAGGAACTGCGCGATCGCAAGTTCGCTGATGCTGTCCGCCTGGAAATCGGTGGCACCGCGCCCAACCAGCGCATGATCAATCTCATTCGCAATGAGTTGGATCTGACTGATGCCGACGTCTATCACATGCCCGATATACTGGACTACAGCGGCCTGTGGGCCATCACCGATTTGCCGCTGCCGCACCTGAAATTTGAGCAATGGTCGCCCACGGTTTCGCCGCGCTTAGCCGATGGCGATGCGGATATGTTCAGCATCATTCGCAGTGGCGATCTGATGGTGCATCATCCTTATGAATCGTTCAACAGCAGCGTGGAAAGATTCATCCGACTGGCAGCTCGCGATCCGAAAGTGATGGCGATCAAGGTGACGCTCTACCGCACCGGTGCGGATTCGCCCTTCATTCCCGAACTGATTCGCGCTGCTGAAGCAGGCAAGCAAGTGGTCGCACTGGTGGAGCTCAAAGCACGCTTTGATGAAGAGCGAAACATTCGCGTGGCGCAGACGCTGGAAAAAGCGGGCGTGCACGTGGTCTATGGCATCGTCGGCCTCAAGACCCACACCAAGGTCGCCGCCATCGTGCGCCAGGAACCCGATGGCATGCGCGTCTATGCCCACATCGGCACGGGCAACTACAACCCCAAGACCGCCAGCCTCTACACCGACTTTGGCCTGTTCACCTGCAACCCGGCCATCACCAGCGAGCTGATCGATCTGTTCATCTACCTCACCGGCCACAGCCGTAAGAAAGATTTCAATACGCTGCTGGTGGCGCCGATCAACATGCGCGATCGCTTCACACAAATGATCGATCGCGAGATCGCTCTGTGCGAAGGATGGAAAGAGCGCGGCAGCAGCACTGATGATCCACACCGCCCGCTGATCATCGCCAAGTTCAACAGCCTCGAAGACAAAAAAATCTGCGAAAAACTTTACGAAGCAAGCCAGGCAGGTGTGCGCATCAAACTCATCGTGCGCGGCTTCTGCTGCCTGCGTCCCGGTGTGCCTGGACTGAGCGAAAACATCACCGTGCAATCGGTCATCGGCAGGTTCCTCGAGCACAGCCGAATCTATTACTTCCACAACGAAGGACGCGGCGAATACTACATCGGCTCAGCCGACTGGATGTATCGCAATCTCAACAGTCGCGTCGAATGCGTCACACCGATTTTCGAGCCGGCACTTCAGAACAAACTCAAGCACATTATTGATGTGATGCTCGCTGATCAGCGGCAGGCGTGGGACATGGATTCCAACGGCCGTTATGTGCAGAGGCAGCCGACGGAAGACAAACCGGAACTGGCGCTGGGCACGCACAAGGTGCTGATGGATGCGGCGAGGCGGGATATTCTGGGCGCGGTACGGTGAGCGATAGTGAAGGTTCGGTGGAGCCGCGACTCAACGAGTCGCGGACGTGAGCGCCCACGTTGCCGCCAAGTAAGCAGTGAAATCCAACTGCCACAGCGGCGAAGTGAGGAGTGCGGTAGCACAACGAAATCGCACAGGCTCACAACACAAGGCGCGACCATAGGCGCACTGTTGCCGTTGACGTCCGCGACTCGTTGAGTCGCGGCTCATGTGCATCACAGCCAACAAACGCTACACTTTTCTCATGCTTACGAACACCGCGATTGTTCGCCTGATCCTTCTCGCACTGGCCTTGCCTTTCGTGGCAGGTTGCTCCACAGCGCCCGCTGTCATCGAGAGTCCGCTCCCCATCGCAGCAGAAGATTACCGCAAGACCTTTGAGGTGGCTGTCGCATCGCTTCGCGATCATGGGTTTGTCATTGATCGGCAGGATTACCGCTTTGGCAGAATCACGACCAAGCCTCGGGTCAGTCCGAACATGCTCGAAATCTGGAACCAAGACAATACCACCGCTGCTCAATCTGTCAGCGCCAGCCTCAACAACGAACATCGCATCGTCGCCATTGAGCTCAATCGCGCCGCAGGCAGCGAAGGCCAGCCCGCGACATCAGCCTATGCCTTGACGGTTGAAGTGAGCATCGAGCGCACCACCGATCCTGATCGTCGCCTCACCGGTTCCACCTCGCCCACCAACATGGTCAGGCCGCTCAAAGAAACCCCCGCCCAGTTTCAGCGCGAAGGCGTGCACGGCCCAGCCATGGTCTTCGTGGCACGCGATGAACACTTCGAGCAGCGGTTGCTTGCCGACATCAGCCAGCGGCTGTCGCAAAATGTGATCGTGGAATGAAGCGCGGCAGGTGCGACATCCTGCCCGTTGCGGCCCTCTGCACCAGTGCCTACGATTGCACCATGATCACCACCTCCGCACGACAGACCATCCGCATCGGCCATTCGCCTGACCCTGATGATGCTTTCATGTGGTATCCGCTGGCTAATTTTCCGAGCAACACCGGCCCTGGCGGCAAGACCTATACCCCCACCATCGACACCGGGAAGTACGACTTCGTTCACGTCCTCGAAGACATCCAATCGCTCAACGAACGCAGTGCCCGCGCTGAACTCGAAATCACCGCCATCTCCATTCATCAGTATCCGTATGTCGCCAAGGACTACGCGCTCACCTCGTGCGGCTCCTCCATGGGTGACGGCTACGGCCCGATGATCGTCGTCCCCGCCAACAGCAAAATCACCGTCAACGACCTGAGCAAAATCCGCATCGCCATCCCCGGCGAGCGCACCACCGCTTTCCTCGCGCTGTCGCTGATGCTCGGCAAAAAACCAACGAACTACGACGTGGTGATGTTCGATCAGATCATCCCCAAAGTTGTCGCTGGTGAATACGAAGCCGGCCTGATCATTCACGAAGGCCAACTCACCTACGGCGATGTCGGCCTTCGCTGCGTCGTCGATTTAGGCAAGTGGTGGACTGATTCGCGCAAGCTGCCGTTGCCGCTGGGTGGCAATGCGATTCGGCGAGACCTGGGCGTGCCGGAGATGAGAAAAATCTGCACGATTCTGCTGCGATCCATCGAGTATGCATTGGCTCACCGTGCTGAAGCTGTTGAGTATGCACTGAATTATGCCCGCGACATGGGCAGTGAACTCGCCGATGAATTCGTGGGCATGTACGTCAATCAGTGGACGCTCGACTACGGGCCGCGCGGCAGAGCAGCCGTGAAGCAACTCATCAAGGAATCGATCGCCGCCAACATCATCCCCGACTGCGGCGAAGTTGACCTGGTGGAGCCGGGGTGAGAAAAAGATTGAATGGGTGAATGAATGAATGAGCCGCGATTCAACCCCAGTCGTATCGATGCCGTGCCACACAAGATCGCTATGCCTGCTGTTGAGTATCGCTAGCCGAGGATTGGGTCATTTCGGTGCAGCTGGCTTGCGACGGGGGTTGGCTCTGGGTTCGCCATATGGTTTGCCGCCGGTCCAGGTCATCTTCTTCATCGCTTCATCAAATCGATCCTGCCCGAAGTCGCGGCGGTAGAGATCGTGATAAGACTTGCAGATCGCGGGGACATTCTCAAGGTGATCGTTGACTGGATAAGGCTGAATGTCTTCCCACCATGCGTCGTACTGCGTCATCAGTGACGCCACGATCTCCGGGTGATCCTTGGCGATGTCGTGGGCCTCGTGAACATCGCTTTGAAGGTCGTACAGTTCCAGCTTGCTTGCGCTGGCCATCACGAGCTTGTAACGCTCGTCACGAATGGAGCACTGTGCCAGCGCATGAGACTCCTCGCGGCTGCGTGCTGATGGAATGTGGACGGAAAATTGATGGTAGCACCTCGAGTGCGAATTCGATGCTGTTTGCCTAATTAGAAAACCCACGGTCAGGAGACCGTGGGCTTTGGGGGCTTCAAAAATATATCTGCGATCAGGCCGGCGACAGTTCGAGCAGGCTCAGGGCTTGCTTGACGATATCCTTCGCGCTGAGGCCGCAGTAGGCGAGCAGTTCATCAGGCGTTCGGCCGGACTTGGGGATGCGCTTGACGTGCATCTGCTGCACGTTGAAGCCGTCGCCGCTGGCGGAGACGACATCTGCGATCGCCGAGCCGAAGCCGCCGCCGTAGTTGTCTTCGAGGGTGAGCACCTTGCCGTTGTTTTCGTTAGCGAGGTCGAGGATGGCTTCCTCATCGAAGGGCAGCGAGTAGAGATCGACAAGCGTGGCGTCGATGCCATGCGAATCCAGTTCATCGAGGACGCGGTTGGCTTCGTGCACCATGTAGCCGGTGGCGACGATGAGCAGGTCGCGGCCGGGGTTGAGCACTTCAAAGCCCGGGCCGCCGATTTCAAACTTGTCGGTGTCGCCGTAGAGGAACTCGGTGGCAGGCCGCATCGTTCGCATATAGACCGGGCCATCGTACTTGGCCATCGACATGGTCAGGGCATAAGCCTGGAACGCATCGGAAGGATTGAGCACGTAGAACGCGGGGTTGCCCTTTTGATTCGTGACTGTGGCGAAGGCGCGGAACCATGCGATATCAGGCAGCGACATTTGGCTGGGGCCATCAGCCGCCAGAGTGATACCGCTGTGTGATCCGACCACCTTAAAATTCGCGCCGCTGTTGACGCCCATTTCGATCTGGTCGTAGCCACGCACCACAAACTTCGCGAAGGTCGAAGTGAACGGCACCTTGCCCGCAGCACTGAGTCCCACCGCCACGCTGTACATATTCTGTTCCGCGATGCGGCACTCAAGAAAGCGCGAAGCCAGTTCCGGATCCTTGGAGAAGTCTTCGGCATGCGAAGAATTTTTCACATCGGCATCGAGTGCGACGACGCTGCTGTTGGCGTGACCCAAAGCGCGAAGAGCAACGCCGTACGCCTTGCGCGTCGGCAGCGAGCCGCCGGCGAGAAGCTTTTCCCAGCCGAACTTTTTGCAAGCTTCGGTGAGCGAGAGCGGCGCGGTGATGGTCGGCGCTGCTGGCTTGGCTGGCGACATCATGCCGATCTTGAGCGAGGTATCCGCCGAGGCTCCCAGCGCTCGGCCGGTGGCTTCGAGTTCTTCGATGGCTTTGGCGAGGTCTGCTTTTTCAGCGGGCTTGCCGTGATGCCCCATACCTTGCTGCGATGCGCTGCCCCAGCCTTTTTGCGTTCTGGCGATGATGACGACAGGGTGAGCCTGCGGGTCGTGTTGAAGCTGAGCGTGTTTGCTCAGAGCATCGGCGATCTGCGAAGGGTTGTGGCCATCGATGATGATCGGCGTGAAGCCGAAGGCCTCCGCTTTGTGTGCGAGTGCTTCGTAAGTTTGCCCCGGTGCGACCTTGTCGCTCTGTGCATAGACATTGCAATTAAAAATCGGCAGCACGTTGCAAAGGTTGTGATCGCTGATGAAATCCATCGCTTCCCAGATCTGTCCTTCGCGCGATTCGCCATCGCCGATGATGCAGAAAACGCGCTTGTCCAGACCATCGATTTTCGCCGCGGCGCCCAGGCCCGCGGCATGAGAAAGGCCTTGGCCCAGTGAGCCGGTGGCAGTGTCGAAGAAAGGAAAACCTTCGACGGGATTGGGGTGGCCATCGATCATGGAATCCATGGCGCGAAGGGTCATCGCATCTTCACGGGTCATCGGGCGCAGGCTCGCTTTGTCCTTGCCGATGGCGACGCCAAGGTCAGCACACGCGGCATAAACGATCGGCACCGCGTGGCCTTCGCTGAGCACCAGACGATCGCTTGAAGGATGGCCGGGGTTGGCAGGCTCGTAACGCATGTGCTGATACATGAGCACGCTGACGATGTGCGCCAGGCTCGCGGCAGTGGTCGGATGCCCGCTGCCAGCGGCGGCAGTCATCTCATAAGAAAGCTTGGTCAGCGCGACGGCTTTGGCGTGAATGGTTGAATCAAATGACATCGTATGGGTTCCTTAAAGTTTGCTGTTGGGAAGGAGGTAGAGGAGTTACAGGAAGGTAGAGTAGGTAGGGGGTGTTAAAGAAGTTAAGGGGAGTTGAAGAAGCGTAGGCACCCTCTTTAACTTCCTGTAACTTCCTTTAACTTCCCTTTACTCCTTTACCTCTTCCCATCGCCCTTCGCCCTTCGCTGCATTGCGCAGGAAAAACGACAGTTCTGTTGAGTCCGCGATTATGGTCGCAATCGGAGCGGGCTGCAACGTGCGAGACGAGAAAATCACGCAGGGGTCTGGTGTTTTGCGTGGCTGCTGTTGTGAGCCTAACGCCGATGTTCGTTCTCGGACGTCTTGCGGTACAATCATCTGTTCGTTGCAGCCTGCTGACGACTGTCAAGGCAGGCAAGGTTTGATACGAGTGTTTGAACCGGGTGCAAAATCGTGTCGTGGATCAGGCCGATAGTGGTCGTATCGCTATGGATCTCACCAAACTCGCAAAAGTTGAACACGGCCAGCGTGCCGATGGCTCCCCCGCGTCTGACGGTGCGCCCCCCCTGTCTGTTGAAAGACGATCGGGTGAAAGGCGCGGCTCCTCATCTGGCCGGCACAAGCAATCGACGATGGGCATGGTCTCCGTCGGCATGGCGGTGGTCTCGATCGTACTCGCCATCATCGGCGTGCCAGCCAAGCAGGCGGCGGGCTATGGCACCGCGCTGATCCTTGTCGTACTCATGTGTACCATTGCTGCGCTTTGCGTCGTGGGCATCTCGACCGCGCTCATGGGTATCGTCAGCAAACGGCGAAGCCCCACCATGTCGCTCATCGGCCTGGTGCTCAATCCTTTGGTGGCGATGGCGTTTGCGATATTTCTCTGGTGGCCTACCAGTGCGACACTGCTGGCAGCAGCGGAAAACGGTAACGCGGAAGGCGTGGAACAAGCTCTGGCGATGGGTGTGGATGTGAACGCACCCGCGATCATCCGGGATCGCGAACAAAAACAGTTCGTCGGCTCGCCGCTCATCGGTGCAGCGATGAACGGACAACTCGCCACCGTCACCACGCTCATGTCGCGCGGTGCTAACGTTGACGCTTCCGACAGCCTCAAACGTACCGCACTCTATCACGCAGCCAAGCAAGGCTATGGCGATGTAGCGACCATGCTGCTGCGGCAGGGCGCTGATCCCAATCTGTCGCCCGACAGCAAAGGCCCGCTCTATTTTGCGGTGGAAGCAGGCAACGGCCCGCTGGCGGAATTGATGCTCGAGCGCGGCGCTCAAGCAGATGCCAAGGCCGATCCGCCGTTGCTCGTCGCCGCTTCCATCGGCCACACCAAAATTGCAGAGTTGCTCATCGACAAAGGGGCGTCGTTCAATGCTGTGGATGCACAGGGCAACACCGCGCTGCACATCGCCGCCGAGAATGGTCATCAGTACATCGTCAAACTCCTGCTGCGCAAGCAGGCGGATGTGACGATTCGCAATCAGTTTGGTGAGACCGCGCTGGAGCGCGCCATTGCAGGGCAGTACAAGGCGATCATTGATGATCTGGTCAACGTCAATTCGCCCATCGATATTTTTGCTGCCATCGGACTGGGCGATCTGGACAAGGTTCAGAAGGAATTGGAGAGCAACCCCAAGCTCATCAGTGCTATTCGCCGCGGCTACACGCCGCTGCATCTGGCTGCGAAGGTCGGACGCATTGAGATGGTGTCTTACCTCCTGGAAAACGGTGCTGATCCCAATGCGAAGACGGATGACGCAGGCGCGGTGACGCCGATGTATCTGGCGACGCGTGGCGGACAGGTGGAAGTGGCCAAGGCGCTGATTGCCAATGGAGTAGATGTGAATCAGGTGGTGACGGTCAATGGCACGATCGCGCCGCCGCTCTATTTTGCGGTGATCGAAGGCTTTGATGCAATGGTCTCCGTGCTGCTCGAAGCGGGCGCTGATGTGAACGTTCGATGCCAGGCTCCGCCGGAGGCGGGCAGCACGATTCCGGTGGTCGGCTCGCCGCTCATTTTCGCTGCGATACATGGGCGTCACTCGGTGGCCAAGCTGCTGCTTGAAGCGCAGGCGAATCCCGAATTTCGTGCCCGTCCTGATGGGCCCACGCCGCTCTATGAAGCGGTCAAGCGGGCCGACTTGGAAATGGTCACGCTGCTGGTGCATTACAAGGCGGATGTCAACGCTCAGGTCAACGGCAGCTCGATGCTCTCAGTCATCGAAGACGCACAGCGCGGCCATCAGAAAGCAGAATCACTCGATCGCATCTACTCGCTGCTGCGCGATGCGGGCGCGCTGGACCGGTGAGCCTGGACCGGTGAGCCGCGACTAAACGAGTCGCGGACGTCAACGAACTAATGGCGTGATCAATATCACCACACGCCCTGCGCCTGAGGCCTTTGAGTTGCAGAAACATTCACACCCGTTCATTTCCGGAGGCGTCCGCGACTCGCTCAAGTCGCGGCTCATCTGGTTCCTACAGCGCCCTTGATTCCATCTATGCGGTCTGTGCGGGCTGGCGAAACGCGGGCGCGTCAGAGTTGATCTGTTTTAACTAAACCACCAGCGCAGTTGCCCGATAAGCATGGGGATCGCACGTGTCCTGCCGCCCTCCTGGAGTCTCCCATGCTTGCTCAGAACATCCATGTCGAACAGGTTGGCAACATCGCCATCGCCACCGTCATCACGCCGCTCTTGAGCGTTGCTGAAGGGGCGGAGATCGTCGCGGAACTGACCGATCGCATGCGCTACAACAACGCCCGCCATTTCATCCTTGACCTCAAGGAAGTGGAGTTCATGGACTCCTCTTTCATCGGCGCCATCGTCGGCTTATTGCAGGATGTCTCCCACATGCGCGGCCGCATCGCCCTGTGCAATTGCCAGGAAAACGTGGCCTTCCTCTTCAAGGTCACACGGCTGGATAATGTCTTCCCCATGTTCGACTGCGTCGAAGATGCACAAGAAGAATTAGAAGGGTGAGGACAGTTTCGAGTTCAAGGTTCTGAGTTCAAAGTTAAGAGCCGCAGCACGCATGCTTTTAACTTTGAACTCAGAACTCAGAACTCAGAACTTTGAACCTTGAACTCCTACCGCCCATCCACCAATCGCATTCCCAGAAAATCATTCAGCTCCGGGTTGCCTTTGATCTTGGCGACGACGGCGGCGACGTCGTATTCCACGCGAACAAACTCGACGCGGTCTTCATGCACGATGGCGTAGCTGGCGCGGGGGTCACGGTCGCGAGGTTGGCCTACGGAGCCGGGGTTGATGATGCACTTCTCGGTCGCGTTGAATTTGTACGCTCCGTTATCCAGGTCGGCAGGCGGATAAAAATCCGGCTCATTTGTGAACACGCCCGTTACATGCGTATGGCCCACAAAGCAGCGACTTTCAAAGCGATCGAAGATCTGCGCCATCTTCGTCGGAGCAGTGATCACATCATCGGGAAAAATGTATTCATTGATCGGTCGGCGCGGCGAAGCATGCACGCAAAGCCCGCCTAGTGCGGTATGCCGAATTTCCAGTGAGCCCAGGTATTCCCACCGCTTTCGCCGCAGGGCTGCATCCTTTTCAATCTCAAACTGCCGGCGTGTCCAGAACGCAGAAGCCTCGGCACTGGTATTAAAACTCGTCGGCTCATAGAGCACCGCAAAATCGTGATTGCCCATGAGGGCCCACTTGCACCGCTGCATCACCAGATCAATGCACTCGCAGGGATTAGGGCCATAGCCCACGATGTCGCCCAGGCAGACGATGTCATCCACCTTGCGCGATTCGATATCCGCCAGCACGGTGTGCAAGGCTTCCAGGTTCGCATGAATGTCGGATATCACCGCAGTAGGCACGGGAACCTTTCAGCAAAATAGGACTGACGCGAAGAATTGGAATGTAGCACGATGACGCGGGTGATGCCAGAGCGTCGGGGAGTCGCTATGCTTTAGAAATGTCACGCCCGCAACCGGATGTTGCCAGGCACCGCTTTCCGCAACGGAGAAATGTATGTTTGTGCACTCAGTCTATTTCTGGCTCAAACCCACGCTGACCAGTGATGAAAAGAATCAGGTCATTGCCGGCCTTCGCTCGCTGACGACGATTTCTTCCGTCCGCCAGAGCTTCATCGGCACGCCCGCCTCCACCGATCGCCCGGTCATCGACCGCAGCTATCAGTATTCCTTGATCCTCCACTTTGACGACAAAGCCGGCCACGACAGCTACCAGACTCACGCTGTCCACGAGCAGTTCCGCAACGAGTGCGGCGGGTTCTGGGATCGGGTGCTGATATATGATGCGGTGAGCTGAAGGTGCAGGCATGTCACGTCGTGCTGAGACTCAACGTTTAACGCCCCGCCCAAAGCGTGGGTTTTGCCTTGAGCCGCGACTCAACGAGTCGCGGACGCTCAGGGCCTCCTTGAGTTTTCATCTCTCAGTGAGTCTCGCGCAACAGCGCCTCCGATAGCCTGTGGTCTGTCGAAACACGGCGCGGCGTACACCCCTTCAGGCTGCTCACGTCCGCGGCTCTTTTTGACTCTCTAACTCTCACAGGCGTCTTCTCCCGTTTGACGGGCCAGCCAAACTGCGATACGCTGTCTGGTCTGTCCTTTGCCTTCCTGCTGGCATCGCTGCGCGGTGTCTTATAAGGCTGTTTGATGCAGCCGTGGCGGGATGAGGATTGAAGTAGGACTAAGTTTCGCCTTGGTGGGCTTGTTTTCTGTGGTTCGCTGCTTGCTTGGGTCAATCCGGGCAGATGTGAATTCCAGCGAATCGGCCAGGCGAACGATGATGTGACTGGTACTCCATTAAAGGTTTCGTGCCATGCTTCCATGCCAACGTAAAACCCGCACTCAGAGCAAAAAAGGCCGCAATCACAAGTGGCTCAAGCCGATGCAGAGCGTGACTTGCCCTAGCTGCCGTGCGGTCAAGCTGCCTCATGCCGCTTGCAATGCATGTGGTTATGTTCGTCCAGGTCTCAAACTCCGCGTCGCTGCTGAGGAAGATTAAACCGTGCGAATCGCTGTGGATGTCATGGGTGGAGACCATGCGCCTGGTGCGATCCTTACGGGATGCCTGGACGCGGTCGCGCTGCTTTCGCCTGAGGATCGATTGGTCCTTGTGGGCGATGGCGCTGTCATTGAACAGGGACTGATCGCTCGCGGGATGCAAGGCGATCCTCACATCGAGATCGAAGCGACGACGCAGGTCATCAGTATGGATGACTCGCCGGTGTCCGCCCTTCGCGAGAAGACCGACAGCTCGATCGTCCGCTGGGCCCAGCTTGGCTCCAAGCGCAGCGGTGAGCGCCAATGCGATGCCATCATCAGCGCGGGTAACACCGGGGCCTGCGTCGCAGCTGCGCAGATGTTCCTTCGCAGGTTGCCTGGCGTACATCGCCCGGGCATTGCGGTGACGATTCCCACTTTTTATGGCCCGATCGTCGTCTGCGATGTCGGTGCCAATCCTGAACCTCGCCCCACCCATCTTCATCAGTATGCCCACATGGGCTCGATTTATGCTGAGAAAATCATCGGCGTAAAAAACCCCAAAGTCGCGCTGCTTTCCATCGGCTCCGAAGAAGGCAAAGGCAACTCGCTGACCCGCGAATCAGCGGCGCTGATCAAAGCGGACAAGCGACTGAATTATGTAGGCTACGCGGAAGGCCGTGAGCTGTTTGAAGGCAAGGCCAACGTCATCGTCTGCGAAGGATTCAGCGGCAACGTGGTGCTGAAACTCGCCGAGGGCCTTTCGATGGGCCTGTTCAAGACGATCACCCGCGAGATCATGGCTGTCGATCCCGAACTCGCCAAGCGGTTTGAGCCGGTGATCAAATCGATCTACAAAAAGCACGACCATCACGAATACGGCGGCGCACCTCTGATGGGTGCCAACGGCATCTGCCTCAAGTGCCACGGCTCCAGCGAAGCCCGCACCATCGTCAACGCGGTCAAGTCCGCCATGCGATTTATCCAACTCAATGTCAACGAAGCCATCGTCGAAGCCGTGGCCAATTCGGTGCCTGAGACGGCATCGAACTGAAGACGGGTGGAAGGCAGATTGCAAAATGGCCATTGCTAAATGAAAGACAAAGCCGGTGCGCCTCCGTTTGCCCCTTCTCCATTTTGCAATTTTCAATTTGCAATGGATATTGGTCATTCACTTCTACCCACATCGCTGCCCCCGCCTGATACCGGTCCGCCGCCCACCACGATTCCCCTGCACGTGTTGTCATCATTTCCTGGCTCATGACCGGTACCCCCAAGTCCCAAATTCACATCCAAATTTTGTCTACCCTGCGCTTTTTTCATTTGCGTTTGCCGATCCAAGTCATTTTATTTACTCATCTTAAAGCATGTCTATGGGTAAACGGGTAGACAACAATTTGTCTAACCACCCCTTACGCTTCGCGCCCCCGCAACGCGCAGATCGAGATGCCCATCGCCCACACCCCAAGGCAAAGAAGAAAAGTCGGCTGCGCCCATGACCAAAACCCCGGAAGAAAAGAAAGGATCAAGTCAGCCGTAGTATAGCAGATACTTAACCATGCGTCAATGGTTTTATTACTGATGAAATGGGTCGATACCCTTCAGTACCCGTTAAGGCTCTGTCGAATAGCGAAATCGCCTGATCCCAGCCGCCAAGGCTTAAGCTTGCAGTCGTTCGAGGCATGAAAATGGGGAAAGAAAATGGGGGCAAGTGCACTTGGGCGAATCAAATGTACCGAACCCTTTTTCTGGCTCCACGCGGTCCGCCTCCCAAAATGAGAGAATGAAAGTAGATGACGGAAACAGAAGAATGTCGCCGTTCATCCTCCGCCCGTTTCTTCCGCTTTCTTTCCCCGTGTAAGAGGACCGGAACGCATGAAATACAACTTCGTCCACCTATCTGATCTCCACTATCGTTCTAACTGGGACGAGGAGAATGGTCTCGTGTGTCGCCATCTGTTGGAGGATATTGCCGAACAAATGCAGGGGATAGGCGAGGCTTATGTTGCATTTACTGGCGATCTTGTGTTCGCCGCCGATGATGCTGAGGGTTACGAAGAGTTTCTAAAACGCTTCGGTTCCAAGTTCGATGAAATGAAGCTTGACAGGTCGCGGCGCTTTTCTATCCCGGGAAACCACGACGTGGCGCGTAGCGCTCTAGCTGGCCCGAAGTTACGACATCACAATGCCTCGCTAACCGCTATACAAGAAGAGCGGCAGTTCAATGATGGGGTCGAGCTTCTAACCGAACATTATTTTGAAGCGAAATTCAAGCGGTACAAGGAATGCGAGGCGGCGTTCGCTGAACACGGCTGTTGCAGTTCCGATGTCGGAGGACAAGGGTACGAGTTACCAGGAGGACTCGGTGTCTACTGCTTGAATACAGCACTTTCATCTTGCGCTGGCCTCAAAGATGACGATGGCAGGCGCATTGATGATAAAGGAAAGCTAGGTGTTGATACGAGGCACCTTCACCGGTGGCTCGCGGCGACAGAGTGTAATACCCGAGTACTTCTAGCACATCACCCACTCGACTGGCTCCAACCATGGGCAAAGGAAGAACTCGGACGTACGATTACCTCACGCTTTGATCTTGTTCTCACTGGGCACGATCATACGGCCGACTCGTTTACTACCGTGCGATCAGCAGGACGCACTATGTTTTGTATGGCACCTGCCTTGTTCACGCATAAGAACGAAACACTTGGCTATGCCTTCATCACCGTTGATACAGATTCTCAAGCAGTTCATTTGCGGTATCGTCAATGGTCTAACCAACACCGATGCTTCGTTGCAGGGACGGTTCTTGCGGGCAACGACACGGGCGCTCTGGATCATATGGGTTTGCCTTTGGAGGCGCAAATGTCAACGCAGCCCACTCAGGTGAATGTCAATCAAGCATCGACATTGGCTCAACTTAAGACCGAGCTAGATGAGTCGCTGTTAAACTATTCGAACAAGAGGTTGATGTGGGTCGAGCGGGACATTGCCGACATTCCAGAAACTCAAGCTAGGAAGACTGATGCCAAGCTGCGTACACCGAAGGATCTTGCCCTTGATCTTAGTGACTGTATTATCAGCGCGATGCGTGAGTTCGGGTTGACGTGTGTTGGCAAGAAAATTGCATACGATTATCATGCAAACTCTTCCACTATCGACGTCTGCATTTACATTGCTGTCGGGTCATTTGACAATCACCGCCGCGCTGTCGAAACCCACGTTGAGAAGCGAGTAAGCGATCTAAGTGCTACTGGCAAGCGCATCGCCGGTATCATTGTTGACGACTGGAACGATGACAATGCTGGCAGGAAGCTTGTGGGCATCCTTCGCGAGACATACCCGAATGCCAAGCTTCTGCTTCTCCAACATATTGACGCTGCGCGCAACATCGAACACGCCCTTCAAAATGATAAATTTGATAACGGTGAATACCTCTTCCTGTGGGCCCTCACACAGGTTCGAATAGGCGAACTAGTCGACTCCTATGTGGCTGACATCCCCCGTCTGGAACCCTTGCTGGTGACACAAAAGATCATCAAGGACATTGATGTTCTTAACATTTTCAGGACGCCGCAGAATTGTTTAATGTTCTTACGACTGGCAGAGCATGCGTTCGACGATAGTCCTGTCAATCGGACCGAACTCATTCACAGGGTGCTGTTCCTCTTGTTCTACCAATATGACCAGATACCCACTTATGCTAGTCGGCCCGACCTGAAAGATTGCGAGTATGTTCTTGGCTTCATCTGTGAGTGGTTGTTAAAGGAAGGACGGAACTCTTTCAGCAAGCATGCTTACTTCGCTAAAGCAACGGAGTACTGCAAAACTCAATTCATCAATGTTGACATTGAAGTTTTGCTCCAGTTTCTTGTCGCATCACGGATCATTGTGTACCGAGGTAATGAGCTCGAGTTCCGGTTCGCGTATTGGCGGAACTATTTCGCGGCACACCGTATGCACCACGACCCGGATTTTGCTTCGTATATCCTTTCAGATCGACGATATGCAACGGTGCCGGAGATTATCGAGTTCTACACGGGTATTGACCGCCGCCGGGTCGATGCAGTTCGGGTTATGACGGCTGACTTGAATGAGATGACGAAGGGCGTTTCGGAGCGCACTGGCATCGCACAAGATATGGATCCTTATACGGATGCCAAATGGAAGCCAACAGAGCGCGAAATTGGCGTTCTGAAGCAGGAAGTAGTCAGATGGCCGTTGCAAGCTTCACTTCCAGACAAGACGAAGCACGAATTCGCCGACAGACACTTTGACCGCGCAAAGCCGTATGACCAAAGAATTTCGGATTTCATCGAACGCGCGTCACTCCATGAAATGTTCCAAGCAACTCGCGCCGCAGCGAGAGCATTGCGAAACAGTGATTATGTACAGCCAGCAGAAAAGCGGGCTCTGTTATCTGCAATCATGACAAGCTGGAAACGCGTCGTTCAAGCATTAGCAGTGATCTCAACTGAACTAGCCGAAAATAGTCGTGCGACGGTCGCTGGCACGAGTTTCTGTCTTGATCGGAGTTTCGAATCGGCAGGTGGCACGATCAATCGCTGGATAATGATCATGGAGGCGCTTCCAGACAATGTTCTCATCTGGTTCGAAGATGACCTTTACTCCAACAAGCTCGGTCCTTTGATCTACCGTTACATTGAAGATAATCAGGAGGATTTGACAGCGATTCTGCTGATGATGGTCTTAGTTCGTCGGCGACCGGATGAGTGGGCAGAAGTTGTCAAGCGGTTCGTGGCACGCACTTCTCAGGATTCCTTCGGACTGCTTCGCGTCTTCAAAGAGCTGAGGGACCAACGAACCTTCGGGTTCGTTTCCGATGCCGCGACGGAGCATATCAATCACCTTTCAGCTCTGGCTCTCGCGAAGCACACATTTGAAACGGCGTCACCTAATCGCGTCGAGGTGCGTAGTGCGGCAAGTATACTCGGCGATCCCATTCCACCTTCACCATTAGAACTTCGGGAGTCGAAGGGTCCGAGATGGAAGACCAAGTAGTAAGTAGGATGGGCAATGCCCGCCGCGATGAGTGCGCGGGGTGAATCGTGGGGGGCGGTGATCACCCTGCGGGTCTGCGTCCACCGGCTGGATGTGGGCGCTATCATGCAGCAGGTGCGGCCCTCCACTGGCCTCTCCTTGGGAGGGAGGGGAGTGGGGACTGCGTGCGATTGACCCTCGGCTGCGACCTCGCCAGTTTGCATTTTTCGATTTGCAATGGATATTGGTCATTCTCTTTTCCCGCTTCGATCTCCCTGCCTGATGTAAGACACTCATGACCTTGCCGACCGCCCCACGAAATTTTGGCATTCGCCTCTCCGGCACCGGCATGGCGGTACCCGCCAATGTTGTCACTAACGCTGACCTCGCCAAGACCGTTGACACCAACGATCAGTGGATCACCCAGCGCACCGGCATACGCCAGCGCCATATCAGCGAACAAGGCGATAGTGTCCTGACGCTCTCCCGCGATGCGATGCAGCAGGCTCTCGCAGCCGCCGGCATTGCAGCGACCGATCTGGACATGCTCATCCTCGCCACGCTCACACCCGAAATGGTCACGCCTTCCACCGCTGCTCGCGTGGTCAGCGATATTGGCGCGACGCCTGCCAGTGCTGTCGATATTTCCGCTGCCTGTTCCGGCTTTGTCTATGGCGTCAACATGGCGGCCAGTTTCATTGCGACCGGCTTCTACAAGCACATCGCCGTCATCGGCTGCGAGACGCTCAGCAAAATCACCAACTGGGCTGATCGCTCCACCTGCGTCCTCTTTGGCGATGGCGCGGGTGCTGCGATTTTCAGTGCGACGCAAGACACCACGCGTGGCTGTCTCTACCAGAACATGGGTTCCGATGGTGGCCGGTGGCACGAGCTTTACTGCCCGCGCAGCGAAGCGGATCTGCCGCCGGAGGGTTCGGGTGCGCCATTCAATGGGCAATACAACACACTGCACATGAACGGCCGCGAGATTTATAAGTTCGCCGTCGGCACCCTTCAGAAATCCATCGAAGCAGCGCTGGCGTATTGCAACCTCAAGCCCAGCGATCTGGCGATGATTATCCCGCATCAGTCCAACGCCCGCATCATCGAATCAGCCCGCGAAAAACTGGGCGTCAGCGAAGATCGGATGTACGTCAACATCGACCGCTACGGCAATACTTCTGCCGCCAGCGTCCCCATCTGCCTGCACGAACTCGTCACCGCCGGCCGGGTCAAGCCTGGCGACCACGTGCTCTTCGTCGCCTTGGGCGGCGGCCTGACGTGGGCGACGAGTTTGTGGAAGGTGTGAGGCGAAGACATTCATGCATGGATCATCGATTGCGATGAGCTACAATGAATCAGTTCGCATCCAGCAACCACATCAGGAACCGTGCTGCATGGTCGCTTCCAATCGCATTGTGACAGGCAAGATTCGCGGCAAGTTCATCGAGCTTGATCGCGACTTGGGATTGCCTGATGGTGAGGCCGTAACGATTCGCATCGAGTCGGGTGGAGCGGAAGACCAGTCACCGAAAAAACCGATGCCCTCAGGCGACGGCTTTCGCAAGTCGGCTGGCACGTGGGCCGACGATGGCGAGGCGCTCGATCGGTTCATTGACGCAACGTATCGCGCCAGATCATGATGCCTCCGTTCGCCAAGGCGAACGGCTAACTAGCTGCCACACATCTGCTCACATTTTCCTATCATGTCCGCCCGGACCTGTTTTGGAAAAATCACCTTGAACAACAATCCTCAAATTCTTCTGTGCCCTGGACAGGGCGCTCAGCACGTGGGCATGGGAAAAGCCTGGGCTGACAAGTTCAAAGTCGCCGCCGACACTTTCGCGCAGGCGGACGAAGCGCTGGGCTATTCCATCAGCAAGCTCGCTTTCGAAGGGCCTGAGGAGGAACTGAATAA